>Ga0209581_1000328_pt1 | contig 121264 bp, 83 predicted proteins | sample Coa_R2_FD_187160 | JGI IMG/M metagenome (GOLD analysis project Ga0209581, IMG submission 187160) | Surface soil microbial communities from Centralia Pennsylvania, which are recovering from an underground coalmine fire - Coalmine... | ecosystem: Environmental > Terrestrial > Soil > Unclassified ...
CCGCTGTGGAAATGGCGCACGGTGGAAAGCGTGGAAAACTCAAAAAGCGAGTTGCCCCCTCTTCCCACCGTGCTTGGAAATCCAGCCAAAAGCGCTGGATTTCCCCATTCCCACAGCGCCGGCGACGACTGTCATATAGACACAACTTTCAAAATACTCCCAGTCCGGGGGCGGGGCTTGCGGCGCCACTCCGCACGTGGCGCAGAACAACCAGAACCGCGCGAGCGCGATTAAGGCTCGCACGACCATCCACGCCGGCTATGCCTCGAGGCAGCGGAGGCGGAAACGCGTGGAAGAAATCTTCGGCCGGATGAAGACGGTCGGCCTGATGCGGAAGGTGAGGCATCGAGGCAGAAACCGTGTGGCCTGGATGTTTACCCGGACATCGGCAGCCTGCAATCTGGTGAGAATTCGAAACTTGATCGGAGCGACGGCGTGAAGTCCAGGGCGGAATGCCTCTCCCAGTGCGGCAAAGGCACCGTGCCCTCGCCGAAAGGGTCGTTAACAACGAAGTAGGGCGGTACCCGGTCGCGCAAAATCACCGCCCCATCAATCGTTTTTTCTTAATTAGGCCCATTTTTCATCGGTCTTCTATGGAATAATGACGCTACTCGGCGAGCTTTCATCTACCGATTTTGACTATGCTTGAAGCTGACTGAAGTTGGTGTGCGTGACCGTGACAAACCAGGCTGCAGGAATTCGTAGCTCGATTGTAAGAAATCGGAACTGCGCCGTTCGGTGCCACAACGTTGGCGTCAAAGTCTACCAGACGATCGCCTGAAATGCTTCCCGACTGCGATGGTACTCCGTGGGCTGTGTGGCACACAGAACATGAAAATCCGTCTTGCACGACATGCTGCAAATGCCCATTCCAACTCTCGTCACTGATAATTCGGCTAAGGTCGTGGCATTTTGCGCACAGCGCATATGGGCCGCCGGCCTGCCCTCCCGCCGCACTCAAGCTCGGGTTCGGAAACAGGTTTGTGATGAGTCCCCCTGGAGCAGGGGCTTGGCTCATCTCGTACCGGCGCTCCAAAATATGCGGAAAAATGGAACCATGCGGTCCGTTGGGTCCCTGACCGCCGAATTCTCGATCGTCATCGCTGTTGTGGCAATCGGTGCACAGGATTCGGTTTCCCATTGGACGTCCGGCAGTTCTACCGTCAAGATTCAGCATGTATGCTCGCAGGCTGGGCTGAGGCAACGTGCTGCGACGATCATGAAACACAGGGTGACTCGAAACAGCGAGTGAGTTAAATTGCGGGATGACATTCAATGGATCGGCGTCGGAGACCGTACGCCGCGGCAGGTAGCCAAAATTGATGTCAGTTTTCTTTCCTGTGCTCGTCCCGTGGCAACGCAAACAGATCTGATATTGATCCACAGCAGGGGCAACCACGTTTTTGCCGTCCTCGGCGATTCCCGGAACACCGGCCTCAGATGCACGGACCCTTGGTGCGGGTGGAAAAGTGTTCACCTGCTGGTCAGCGTGCGGATTGTGACAATCGACGCAGGTGACGTGAATCCCTTGGTTTAAGAGGACAGGTTCATCCGGGCGATGGGGATTATCTCCAAACGAAAAGGCATGTCCATATTTCGGCGGCGTCATTTCGACAAGGATATTGGGTAGAGAAGGGGACACGTTGGCACTGCCATCGTGGCAAGTCAAGCACGTTTGATCACCGACCCCGCGCAGCAGCGTGTCCTTCTCTGAAGCATTATGCATGATGTGGCACGAGGAGCAGGCGTTTTGAGCTACGGTCGCGTAGGGTCCAAGGGACTGCGTCCTCAAGATCGTCGCCATGCGGGTTAAGGCCTCGAAGTTCCTATCGCGGACGATTTGTGGAGCCACCTTGTTCCCCGCGACGGCGTGAATGCTTGTTTGCCAACCGGCCAGTGAATTGAAATTGCTTTCCGCTGTGGAGTTAGAACGGGATGTCTCCTTCGTCGTTCTGATCATCCGCAGACTGACCATGCCCATTCCTGAGCCTGTCGGAACTGTGGAATGGCAGGCCAGGCATAGGGCCCCATTCGAATTGTCAACTACCAAGAAGTACCCAGCCGGATCAGTATTTTGCACGTGTGGATTGTGGCAACTGCCGCACTCGACGTTTCCATCAAAAAGCTGTACAGCGGGATTGGCGGTAGACGGTGAGGAGCCAACTAATGACGGCAACAAATTCGGGGCTGAAACCAGGGGCAGGACAAAGTTAAACGGATGCGTCGTGGAAAGGTCAGTTCCCAGCATATCCCCCGGGTACCAATTGCCGGTCATCGAAAGAGTTCCGTAGGGGACCAAATGTCCGGGCGAGATGCCTGTTGACCCTCCGACGGTTCCATCATGGCAACTGAGGCAAAGCGTACTGTTCGATCCGGGAACAAGTGACCCGTTCGTTGGGTTGGTCGTGGCGCTATAGAGAGTGTAGGTCTGAACGCTGGAAAGTTTCTGGTCCCACAGCGGAGTCTGAGTTACGCCGCCCGTGCCATTCAGCCCAGAGTGCGGGGCGTGGCAATAGTAGCACGATCCGTAAAGCCCTCCTTTAATCGGCGACGTGCCCGCCGGAGAAAGATCATGCATTCCAAGCACATCCTGCGCCAGCACAATTCCGTCCTGGGCAAGCAGTGTTACTAGGAGCCATGCCATGACCGCAAGCCCCAGAACCAAAGCCCATGAGAAAGGGCGTTCTGTTGTTTCTATCCGACACTTTGGGCTAATTCTTGTCATCCCCTTTCCGCGCCAAAGTACTGAAAGACCTCTATGCGGCGATCATAGGAATCAACCACATACACAAAGTCTTCGCGATCAATAAACAACCCTGTGGGCAATTGAAATTCGCCCAAGCCATCTCCGGGCCGGCCAAAGTAATAAAGAAGCTGCCCTTGGCGGTTGAATACCTGCACCATATCGCTCAAGCCCTCGACGACGTACAGGTGTCCTTCAGAGTCCACACCAATTCCCTTTGGACGAAACAGCTGCGCCTGACCGTTGACACTGCCTCCGATGGCGTATTCAAACTTACCGGATGAGCGATTCAGCACCTGCACTCGGAAGTTCATGGCATCGACCACGATCAAATCTTTGTCCTGAAGTCGCAACTCCGTCGGATAGTTAAATTCACCAGGGCCGGTGCCGCGGTGGCCGATTTCCTGCAAAATGTGACCTTCCATATCCAGCACGTAAATACGATGTCGAAGCGTGTCCGTCACGTAAATGCGCTGCTCTTGTGAATCGACAGCAATGCCTGTAGGCCGTTTGAAATAACCTTCACCGCCCCTGAGGCTCCCGATGACACGGCGGAAATCGCCATTGGGGTCGAAAACGAAAATCTTTCCGGAATAGGAATCTGTCACGTAAATGTTGTCTGCGGCATCCACCGCCACGCATTGTGGGGAGATCATGGGGTCCCTGTGTTTTTGTCGCGAAACAAATTTGAAGCGGTGCCGGACAAAGTCAAAAATGTCGATTCCGCTTGCCCCAGGATCTGTCACAATAATGCGGCCGCGTGAATCGGTGACCACGTCATAGGGTACGATCAGGTCGTGAAAGGTCGGTTCGCCAGCGACGACATCCAACAGTCGGTTCCAGAACCCGCGGCGTGCCCGGACTTGCTTCTGTGAACTGATGCTTCCTTTGTAAATGAGCTTTCTTCCGCCCGTCAGGATTAGTTCGGGAACCATGACGGGCTTTGGGGACTTCTCACGTGCCAGACTGCTGGAGACGAAAAGCAGACTCATGGCCAGAGCACAAAGGCACCAACCCTGGTGGAAACCAGAAGCGATCGAGCTTCTTGTTTCGCTTTTACTAGCACGGGCGGTATGGATCAGAAGAAATTGAACCATCGCGATAGTCCGACATAATAAGTGTTCACCACAGCCGGAGCCAGAGTGCTTGCACTAAAACCCTGCAACAATCGGCTGTAGCCAGCTGTGAAGAATACTTTGCGAAATTTGTATTGCAAGTATGTGAAAGCCTCTTCAGTGTGATTATTTGAAGAGATTAACCCGGTCGCGGTGTTGCTCGTGGTGGACGCGAACGTGCCGGTGAAAATCAGCCCACGGATGGGAGTTCCACCGACTCCAACCGAATACGTTCGGCCTCCATAATGGATGGGCGATGGAACAAGCGATGGGGGCAGACCGGTCGGCAATGTTGTAATTCCCTGGCTGGTAATGAGACCGAGGCCACTTGATTTTGAGTAGCTGCCACTTAAGCCCAGCCAGCTGTATGAGATACCTGTGGAGTAACTTTGAGTATATGTGGTCGGGCCTTGCTGCTCGGAGAGCATGCTCTTGGAACCCGCCGCGGTCCCGGTCCAGTATAGCCTTCCAAGACGCCGTCCTGCGGAGGTTGAATAGCTGAACCCGGAGGTGGTGTAACCGAGCAGCAGTGTCTCGATGCTCCGCGAATAGGAAAAAGAGCCATTCAGATTCCATGCACCGACCCGGCGAGTATAAATGGCGTTGTTCAGCAGACCCACGAGTGAGCCACCGGTATTGCCAAGATCGCTCTTTGTTGCAATTGTATTTTCGGAGAAGCGCCCTCCGAACAGCTCCCGCCCGAAACTCACGCCTCCACTATAGGCCGTCGAGCCGAAGGATTCTCCGAGAAACAACTGCTGCCGATGCACAATGTCGCCCGTGAAGTGGAGTTCCTTGATAAGTTCATATTGTGCTTCGCCGTACACTCCCCAGGAATGAGAGGTCTCCGCAGGCAGCGCCGGGTTGAGGACAACGCCCAGGTTGTTTTCCGGGCGGAGCAACGTTGCCGCCAGGTTGTCATCATAATCGGCGCCGAAGCTCAAGCTCAGCTTTTTCGCTGGTCGCAGTGAAACACCTCCCGTCAGTATGTTGTCGGTTGCCGAATCTCTCGTCCCCACTGTGTTGTAAGTCGTGCTGTACCTCGAGTAGTTAAACCAGGTCGAGCCGTTCCAGCCCACATTGCGCGACAAGTCAAAGTTGTAAGTTGTGGTTCCCACCTGGTTCGTCTGGCCAATCTGCCCTGCCAAACTCAGGGGGAAGAAGTAATTCCCGTTTGAATGATGTATGCCTCCTCCCAGTCGAAAGCCCGCTATGCTGTAACGCAACGTGCCGAAAATAGAGTGGAAATCGGAATTGATCTCGTTGGGGGTGCCGTAAACGGTAGAGTTGTTGGTCGCCTGCTGATATCCAACGGAAAATCCAAGCGTGTCCGTTGGACTGCCGGACCAGCCTACCCCGAATGTTTGGGAGTTCCCGTTAGTTTTATAATTTGCTATCCCGGGCAGAAGAAAATCGTTCTCGCTGTTGTACACATAGCTGTAATTTAAAAAACCCGGATACCTGCTCCCGCCAAAAATGGTTGTGCTCGCTGTTACACCGGAACTGTCAGTAATCGACTGATAGTTGGAGTTGTTTCGCGACTGATTGTAAAACGGGGCTACGCTGAAAGAGAGAAACTGCGGATTGTAATAAGAGCCGGAAAGGTTGCCGGTTCCGCCGAAGCCTATCCCATGGCTGGAAGGGCCAAAATTCGAATAGCTGCCGGAGTATCCCCCACTGATGTTGCCGGTCAGATTCAGGCTGGCGTCGCCGACAGTGACCTGCGGTACTGCGCGCGCAGCCGACGCCAGAACAACCGCAACCACCGCGGTGAATTGCAGCCTGAACAACCTCCAGAAGTCCTGCTTCCCTTGCATAAAAATCCATCGCGCTAAGAACGGACCACCGAGGAAAATCGGGCCCGGCGCCTGCTGCTCTTTTCAGTACTCCTCAATCTTTGCGCCCTTGCGGAGTTTGCGATTCAGTGCCGCGCGCAACTGCTCAACTTTTTCCCGTTGCAATTGCATCGTCAAAGCGTCTTTTACCTCATCGAACTTTCTGATATGCGCAGGAACATACTTATTCAGCCTGACGATCGTGAAGACCCGGTCAATCTGAATAATGCCGCTCACTTGTCCGGGTCGCATTTTCCGCACGGTGTCCAAGATCTGAGGAGGTAATTCTTTTGCCGCTACTAGGCGATGGTCTCCCATCATTACCCGGTAGTCATCTTCTGAGACCTTTTCCGCCAGCAAGCCAAATTCCTGATAGGTCTTGGTTGCTTTTGCCTGACGCAAGTAGTCTTCGGCGCGCTGTCGGGCCTCTTTCAACTGCTGGGGAGTTGCCTTGGGCGGGGCCATTGCGGAAATTGTCTGGACGGCATAGGATTCTGGAACATGAAACTGTTCCGGGTGTTTGTCATACCACGCCCTCGCCTCTGCGATCGAAACTCCGGACCTGTCCGTAACATCAATCTTCAGAAGGTCATCAATCAGCAAAGATCGCCGAATTTTCACCCGCAGAACCTTCTCTGAACCCTGGCACTCGTTTTTCAGGAAGTACTGATACATTGCCGGACTTGGAAATTGCCCTTGGAATTCCTTCTCCGCCTTGTCGAGGCGCGCGGGTGCAATTGTCATCCTGCGACGAAGCGCCTCTTGGTAGACCAACTCTTCAAACTCGATCATTTTCAGGGCGCCACGGCGGATCTCCGGTTCCATGAGTTTTGGAAACGATCCATTGTGCTGGCGCGCGTAAGGAAAAATCATATACATCTCACGCAGCAGGTCGCGGTCGGTGAGAACAACACCGTTCACCCTTGCCACCGGCCGGCCCACCGGTATGATCGGGGTGCTTTCCGCGAAAACTCCGCCGCGGTTACCGGCCGCGTGGGAAGGGACTAGCTTTTGGGCCCAAACTAACGACACAGCCGCCAACACTAGAAGAAGAAGCTGCACTCCGACGACTGCCTTTTGTCCTTTCATGTCAGCCTTCCTTTGCCAAGTGGCTGTCAGGCGGCTTGTGACGATCCAGCACGGACCGGCGGCCTGGCGGAACAACCGGGGGAGGAAAACACGCCTCCCCCGTATTCATGACATCTACTGAGTTGCCACGTACTGACCGTGCATTTCGTTCGATTCACCGCCGTGGCAGCTACGGCAGAATTGCGCTGCGCTGTTGCTGGTCGTGGTGTTGCCGGGATTATACCAGCCGCGCACGAAGAAATGCGTCGGCTTGATCCCGATGGTGGGTCCAGCGTTGAAATAGAGCATGTCGTGCTGATCGTGGCAGGTTGTGCAGGTGACCCACGAATTGCTGGTGTAGGTTCCCGGGTTGGTGGAGCTCTGCGTTCCAGGCACCTTGACCAGATTGGCTATGGGCCCATACTGCGTGACATCAAAATAGTCATTGAGGAAAGCACTCGAAGCGGGTCCATTGAAGCTGATCGAGCCGTCGGCGTTGACGGTGCAATCCCAGTTATACTTACCGCCACAGCCGACGACCGCCACCGGACCCACCGGATGGTCGTTCAGGTAATTTCCCGGCGTCGTTGTGTCATTCCCGAGCAACGTCGGAGGGTTGAAAGTTGCTCCGTTGATCGTTACGGTTTCATAAGTTGTGCCCTTCATCATGCCGGTGGCTGCAATGTTGCCATCGTGACAGCTCAGGCAAGCGGCGATGACGAAGATGCCGTCCCCTGCACTAACTCCGGAGGACAAATCGGTGGGTTGGATCGTGTTGCTCCCGACAGTAATCGGGGTTGTGCCATAGTTTGGGATCGTAACAGGGAAAGTAAATTGTGGTTGAGTACCCCTGGCTCCCATGTTCCCGAAGATAAGGGTTTGACCGTAGAGCGGCGTAAGGTTCTGGCCCCACAGCGCAAGATTACCGCTGTTAGGGCTGGTAGGTGCGCCGTTCGCGGCAGCGCCACTGTGCGGCGCATGGCAGGCGATACAACCACGACCGTACACGTTGTGCGCTCCGAGAACGTCCTGCGTCGGCGACGTAACCTGGGCTGAGGCGAATGCGGCCGCAGCCAGGAGCGCCGAGATCAAGAGAAGAAATCTTCTCATTTGGGTCTTGGAACCTCCTTAAGGAGCATTTAATTCCACGCGGCGTGCGCAATGCGGAAGCCGCGTTTTCGCCCGCCGGAGGCGGGCAAAACTTTTGGCGACGGGTCTTAGCACCGGCCTTGGGAGCGCACGGCCCGGCTCCCATGGTGGAGTCCACCCTAGTTAGCCGCTGAATTCTTGGCGGCCGCGATGTGCTGGCCAGCGTCCTTATTGGAGTCTTCGCTTGAACCCGTTGGTTTAGCGCCGGACCCCTGGGTTTTCTCCTGTTTTTCCCTCAAGGCAGCCGCTTCTGCGTCTGTCACATAGCGAAATACCTGGACCCGTCCTGGGAACTGCTCGGTTGTGATAATGCGGTTATCCCGAGGGTCGCTCGCGATCCCATAGAGAGCCTGAAATTGCCCGGGATACCAGCCCAGTTCCCCGAGGAAGATCAGCAGTTGTCCCTTTTTGTTGAAAACCTGCACGCGGCTCTGGACTTCATCAGTCACCCAGATATGGCCATCGCTGTCGATCGCAATTCCCTTGGGCCGCGCGAAATGACCCGGACCATCGCCGGGAGTTCCGAACTGGCTGATGAAATTCCCGTCGGCATCGAAAATTTCGACGCGGTCATTCAATGTGTCTGTCACGTAAACGTTGCCGTCTTTGTCCACCGCGACACCGACCGGAAGGGAAAAATTGCCCGGACTGGTCAGGGTGTGGTTCTTCCCTGCGGTGCCGATCCGCCGGAGGAGCTTGTAACTGTCTGCGTCAAACACCAGCACCTGGTCCTGTTGCGTATCCACCACGTACAGCAGGCGGTTTTCTTTGTCGATGGCGATTCCGGCGGGGGAGATCAGGACACCCGCGCCAAACTCCGCGATCGGCTGATGCTGCTTGTCAAGCACGAGCACGTGGTGCAGCTTGTCGTCAGTAACAAAAATCCTTCCGTCGTCGTCTATGGCCAGGCCGCAAATCATTGGCAGGGGTGCGTCGATGCGGTTCTTGATTAAATGCACGGGCCCCGTCAAAGATTCCGGAAAAATGAAGATGGCCCCAACTCCCTGGTCGGCAACGTATATATTCCCGTCAGAATCCACAGCAACGCCGTACGGACGCATTAGCTGAAAGCCGATTTTCTGTTGGAAATTTCTGATCTGCTGATCCGGCTGGATCCCGGCGAGGCGATCCATCCACGACCGATGAGGCTTGGCAGGTGTCTTCAATGCAGCCCAATCGATTTTTTGACCCAGCAGAATCCCCTGGAACTTAACGCGGGGGATCTCCGGTGGACTGGGCCAGACAATCTTCGAAGCATCAAATGTTACAGTGGGCGGCCCAGCAATCTGTTCACCTGATCGCTTGTTTTTCTTCGTCTTTGACTGCGACGGGATCCCGCTCACCACCGTAGCGACGGCCAGGGCCAGAATCACCCAACGTTTCCGGGCAACTCTCGAATTGGACTGGACACGATGCATCTTAGTCCTTCTCCTTCTTAGTCCTTTTTAGGCAATGCCAGCATTCCCTGCGTATGGCACATGTTGCAGAATGCCATGCTGGGTTCCTGGTCGTTGACCAGCAGGCCAGGGTTTGAAGAAGCATGCGGTTGGTGACAACTCAGGCAGTTCATCTGCACGGTCTTGCCATTGAGCTTCGTTGGACCTGAAATCGGATGGTTGGCGATCGGGTGGCCACGGCCGCCGTTCAGGGGCAAGATCGGGACCTGCCTGAAGAAGCCTTTGGGGAGAACTACCTTGCCGTCGAAAATAGCCACCTGGTCGGTGCCGTTTACCGGTTGCGGTCTGGCATTAGGCCCGTGGCATTCGAGACACAGCGAATTGACATCGCTCAGCCGCAACAGATTGGGGTTTGCTCCCCCGTGAGGTTCATGGCAGATGGCACAGCTCTGCCCGAAAGCCGGCTTGTGCACGTACGCTTTCTTGCCCTGGTCCGCCAGGTCGGAATGACAGGTCAGGCAGACCGCAACAGGGTTGGGTTCGAGAAATGCCGGTGATGTCCCCGCGTGAGGGTTGTGGCAGACTGTGCACTCACCCTGGGCGCCAGGGTGCGGCACTTTGGCAGTCTGGATTTCTTTGGGTTTGTCCGCATGACACGTGGCGCATAAGGAGTTGACATCCTGTGCTGTCAACACCACCTTCCCTTCTTTGGGAGGCATGTGGCACATCCCGCAGCTCATTGCGGCATAAGGCGGGTGAAGAAATTCCTGCGCCAAAAAGGGCCTGGCCGACTGGTGTGGGTCATGGCATTGGAGGCAGTCCGCCTTGCCAAATGGCTGGTTTTGGTGTGCTTTGGCCAGCGCCGGATCATTCGAGTTGTGGCAGGTCCAGCAGAGTTCTGGTGCGTCCTTGCTCAAGTGATACGCGAAGACTCGCTGCATCGGGTCGCCGGATTTGTGGATACTGTGACACGCCTCGCATCCCACATCGAGGGCAGGATGGCGACTGCCGTCTTTTGGAACGGCAACTCCGGTGTCGTGGCAACTGAGGCAAAGATTTTCAGCTTTTGTAGCTCCGGAGGCAGGTTTAACCAACAAGTACTTGTAATTCGAAGTGTGTGGATCGTGGCAGACCACGCACCCGTGAATTGCAGGCGGATGGACCTTACCTTTGATTTGCTCAGCGTTCTTATCAGGATGGCAAGTGAGGCAAAGCGAAAGGGACGTGCCTGTGGTCAGCTTGACCCAAGTGATTTTGCCGGAGACTCGCACCTCGTGGCATACGAGACAACCTCCCGCCATTGCGGGGTGCACGACTTCTCCTTTTGTCTTGTCGGCATGGCACTGAGAGCAAGTAGCGGCGTTGGTCTTCTCGTCCAGTGGAACGGGATGCCTGGCCGCATTGAGCTGGGGGGCGGCTAAGCTTATCAGCAGGAAACTGCACAGGACCCATTCAAAAAGCGGTCCGGCATCGGACATCAATCCAGCCTGCTCGGGCGGCTCGACAAGAAACCCTCCAATGAGAAACGCCACAACAAACGGAATGATTTTCGCGACCCTCACGGGACTCGCCCGAATCCGAAAATAGAACTTTTTGTCGGTCACGTTGCGAAGCCGAAGATAGTTCTCAAAGACCGAAATCACATTCACATTCACTTCGCCGGAGCGAACTTGTATTTGTGCGAAGGCGGCCGTCATGGTGGATCCTCCGAGTCGTGATAGAACGGCCTCGGGAATACGCCCATTCTTCAAATGGTCCACAGAAGAGGCTGGACCATGAGTATTTTCTAATCAGTGATAGGGATCACGTGCGGCCGTGATACAGCTCACTGGCAAGCCGCGGAGTAAAAATTAAATTAACTGCGGCGAGGCATCTATACACCGGAGCGTAAGAAAAGGATGCGCAGGGGGCATTTGACCGGCAAATGGGACTGACAGGTAATGCGCGGTGCCTCGTGGCATAGCCTCCTGAAGTGGTACGATCGACCGCGGTTCCCAAACCGTCTCCCCGGAATCCCGTTGACCCGCCGGTTCGAGTGAACCGCCCTGTTAATCCCGTTCAGAAGGAGATCGTAATGCTGGACAGACCTGTTACAGGCTCGAGCGGCGAGTGAAAGGTCCCGAAAGCCAACCAAATGGCAACGCATGCACAGGAGCTTTTACGTCTGCCACTGAGCCATGAGGATGGTCACCTTGAGGCCTAGGGAGGAATCAAAAACGGCGCACGGCGCGATTCCCACGGCACTTGGTGCAATGGCGGGGGAACGCACGATGTTTGTGTTTGTCTTCGTGTGCATTACAGCCGGTGTCGCTCTGGGCTACATTCTGCGCGGGGTCGTCTCATCTGACACCACGGCGCCCGGGACCCAGTCGGTCAGCGTGCCCACTGCTTTGAATCAGGAGCCAGCCGATGTCTTTTACTCCGCCGTCGCGCCGCTTGAAGAAGCGCTGAAAGCTGACCCCCAAAATACGCAACTCCTGATCAAGTTAGGAAACCTGTACTACGACCATCAGATTTATTCCAAGGCGATCGTTTATTATGAACGCGCACTTCAGTTTGTTCCGCGCTACGTGAATGTCCGAACGGACCTTGGCACGGCCTACGCAAGATCGGGATTTCCCAAGCAGGCTATTGCAGAATACCAGCAAGCTCTTGCAATCGCTCCCGAGCATTTTCAAACATTATTCAATCTTGGGGTTGTATATGAAACGGGTTTAAAGAACCCCGCGCGTGCCATTGCGGTGTGGCAAAAGCTTCTGAAACTCTATCCTCGCACGCCGGACCGAGACCGCATTGAAAAGATGATTGAATCAGCAAAGTTGGAAGAAGGCAGTCTGGCAACGAAGCAGTGAGGCAATACAGACGCCCCCCGTCCCAGCCAGGCGCTTGCGCCGTGTACATCGACGAAAATTCGTGTCTATAAACCTTGAAGTGCGAAACACAGTGTAAATGAGTCAAGTTTTCAACAAGGAAAATTGGGCTTGTGTCAAAGCTCTTTAGAAATGTCCCCTTGATTAACTCATTAGAAGTGTCCCCTTTTTGTGGTTCTTGTTTTTCTGTCTTTCTTTGGTTTTTCTGTTTTTGTTTTTCTCGTGGGCCTTGCCCGGAGCGCAGCCCTGCGAGCCCGCAGGGCGAGCGTTTAGGGCGAAGCGGAGGGCGAGGGCCACGACCGCCCCTTGCCGGCTTCCTGCTCCCACGCTTTGCTGGCCCTCTGCCGCCGCGCCGACGGCGGCATCGATCAATCTCTCTGGGAAGGAGAAAAAACCGTGACCGGGATCGATTTTCAGTTGACCCGTCCCCATCACTTCAAGCACCACATGAACGTCAGCGTCGCTTCGCTCCGATCGTGATCATTATTACAGACCGGAATAACCCATCACGATAAATTTGGAATCACCCATCACTATCATCGGAATCCCCAAAGAACCTGAGCGGCATTGCGAGGCAAGGCAATAGCTTAATGTTGGATAGACCCTATTTGAGTATTGTGTTGCTGTAGAACTATCTCGGTTGGAGCTATGGATTCTCGGCCCTATTGGATAAGTGCGGCGCGGGAGTTTCAGGGGAAGTCACGCCTCACGCGCCACGCTGGTTTAATCCGCGCCTATTCTGGAGATGCACGCCCATAGTTCATTAAAGTCCTGGTGAACTAAGGGCTGCATTCAGAACAGAAGCTTCAGTGCGAATTGGATTTGCCTCGGTCCGGAGTCGCTTGTTACTTGGCCGAAGTTTGAGTTGAGCACTCCGGAACTCACACCACTAAACGAGGCGTGGTTGAAGATGTTAAAGAATTCAGCCCGGAACTCATAACTCACGGTCTCTCCCAGGACTCCTCCGATCGGTCCGTTTTTCACAAGTGCCATATCGAAGTTGGCGAAGTGCGGACCGTAAACCATGTTGCGGGCCGAGGTGCCGAACGTTCCTTTGGCCGGCTGGCTGAAGCAGGAAGTGTTAAACCACTTCGCCAGGGTGTGAGGCCCGGAGTTCGGATTGCACCCACTCGTAATGTCGGCAAACTGCGGACCGGCTCCACCGACGCCGGCAACATCGCCCGATGCGCCGACGCTGAAAGGACGTCCGCTGATGATGCTGGTTACGCCGGAAACTTCCCAGCCTCCATAAAGCTTGCTAGCCAGGTTGCCTGCCTGGGGATGGAAGGGAAGCTCATAGACGTAATTGAAAATCAGGTTGTGCGGGGAACTATAACCGCAATTCCCTTTGTCGAGGTTGAGATTCAGCGGATCGGTAGCTACGTCGTATAGCGAGTCTCCCTGATCGAGGCATTTTGAGAACGTATAGGCCACGCCGTAATGGAGGCCACGATGGAAACGCCTCTCCACGCTAACCTGCAAGGAGTCGTACCACGAATTGGAATTGTAGAGCGAGACCGTCGCTCGCGAAATTCCTGGGAACGGCCGCAGCGCATTCGGATTGATACTGGGGTTCGCCGTAAACGTTCCCACTGGCGGCTGGTTGAGGTCGGAATTCAGAGTCAGATGATGCCCGCGAGTGGCAACATATCCGACCGTAAACAGAGTGTCGGCGACCATGTGCTGGGCCGTCAGGTTCCACTGGAGAATCTGCGGCCACGGGTGGGTCAGGTCGTCCCCCGTAATGGGTATGGGCAGGCTCTCGCCAGGCACAAGCGCCCCGCCGGGATTATCCGCGCTGGCATTAAAGGCTTCAGCCGTTACCTGAAAGGGGCTATTGCCGCCTTCGAGCGTCACGTCGCTAAGTGTGATCAGGTTATAAAAGACGCCGAACGAGCCCCGTATCGCGGTGGTACCGTGTCCAAAGGGGTCCCATGCAAATCCAAAGCGGGGTTCGAACTGGCCGAAGTGTTTCTGGATTCCCATGGTCGGATCGAGGCCGCGCATGATTCCGTAGTTGCGCAGCATCTGATTGACTTGCTGGAAGTTGGCCTGTGTATTCGTCGGAATTCCGAATACGGCAAAGTGGCCCTGTGCGTCAGCGGGAAGTGAAGAGCATGGCGCGGCAATGCCGTTATATGGATTTCCAGCGATCACAAAACCCGTTGTCGGATCAACAACTTGTTTTACGCCTGGAAGGTCGGAATAATACGCTGGGGAGAACATGGAGAAATTGCACCATCTGCTGTGGAAGGGACTGTAGTACGACCAACGCAAGCCGCCCTGGATGGTGAGGTTCGGTCTGGCTTTCCAGCTATCCTGCCAGAAAGCGGAGAAGTCCTTGGCTTGCCAGGGCGTGTAATTTCGGAACCCGATCTCCGTGTAGTTGTCGGAATTCCCAAGGAACTCATCAGCCAGGGGCGATCCTGTTGTCCTCGGATTTGTGGCTGAGGCATCAAAGGTAAATTGCCCATTCAGATTATTGCCGACACCGCCGCCAGGCGTAACCCGAACCTGGTCATAATCGTTCTCGCCGTTGGTCTGGAACCATCCACCCATCTTAAAAGTATGCGAGCCAACGATTTTCGTGACCGTATCTTCAACAGTCCACACGTGACCGACGCTGCCGGAAGGGTAGGGCAGGCCGCTGATCGTGTTAAAACCTCCCGTAATGACCGTCGGTATCTTCTCCGCGATGTCCTTGCTCTGAGGGCCAAAAATGTACGGGAAATTGATCCCGAGTGTTCCCCGATTAAGTCCCGGTGCTGTGGCCGGGAAGGGGAATGGGTTATTAATGTCCTCATTTACTCCGACGTTAAAGTCGTTCAGGAGCGTCGGGCTGAAGGTTGTCGTGGCGTCAAAGCTGGCAGCGCGGCTTGGGAACTTGAAGCCTTCCTCCATCAATGAGCAGGAGCCGCCGCACCCATTGACGCTGGTCTGGTCTTTGCGGAAGTGCCGTAAAGCCAGTGCGAAGTGTGTCTTCAGCGAGTCGCTGAAGTAATCGCCCTTGATATCTGTCTCGACCTGGTTTTGAACGCCCGGAAACGTGCGCGCGAAATTCAGGCCTTCTCCGGGCATCGTCGGCAAGGCCTGCATCAGGACAAAAGCTGACCCGTTCGGACTCCAAAGATCACGTGGAATGGTATCATTTGGGAACGGCTGGCCAGCCGTAAGCCCATCGACCCCATTTAAGTATGCCGGCACTACAGGGCACTGTTTGGGATTGACAGCACAGAAATCCGAGAAGTTTCCGTTGCGGTCATTGAGGCTGGGTACATTGGCCGTGACGTCGCTCGTGTTGCGGAGCCGGAACCATTCCTGAGTAACAAAGAAAAAGGCCTTCTTGCTGAGCGCCCCGTGAGGAACCAGCGGGCCGCCGACCGAAAAGCCGAAGTCATTAAAGCGGAGAGTGGACACCTTGGATTGGAAGAAATCACGTGCGTCGAATGCATCGTTTCGGAGAAATTCATAGGCTTCGCCGTGATACCTCGTGCCTCCGGATTTCATGCTGACGATGATCTGTCCGCCGCCGGCGCGGGAGTATTCCGGCATGTAACCGTTTGTAACGACGTTCACCTCAGAGATCGCAGACATGCTGGGCATGGCAACAGTTGCGCCGTTGGCGCGCGTCCGCGTGGAAGCCGTGCCACCGATGATCACATTGTTGGCGTCGCCACGCAGGCCGTTCACGTGCGTGTCCTGCGTCGCAAAAATATTGGTTCCCTGAAAGCTGTTAAACGTAAAGCCTGTGCTGACTCCCGGCTGGAGTGCAAGCATATTGGTGAAATTCCGGCCATTGACTGGAATGGCCTCAAGCTGCCGTGAAGTAATAATGCGCGAGACATGGGCTGTTGACGTCTGGACTTGGATGGGCGATGCAGTGACCTCGACAGTCTGTGTGACTTGCCCGAGTTGCATAGTAACGGAGAGATGAACGTGGCCAGCAGGGTCCAAATGAACGTTGCGGGTCACACTCCTCTGAAAGCCTTTTGCCTCAACCTGGACGTTGAAGTCTCCAGGTGCTGCCAGATTCGGGAAGGAAAAGTTGCCCGAACTGTCGGTCTTTGTTGTCTTGGCCGTTCCCGTTGCAATTTCGGTCAGGGTAACATCAGCTCCGGGAATAACGGCTCCCGAACTGTCCTTTACAGTACCACTTACAGTTCCTGATACCGCCGCTTGGCCGAATAATTGAGGAGACCAACAGAATACTTCTGAAAGAGCCAACACCAAGGTCAAAAACCACAAGCTTGAACGTCGCATTCCGCTCTCCTTTCGATATGAAACTTTATGAGAGATTTTTCCAGACAGGGATATTGGGAGAGTTGTGCTTGCCCCAACGCTGCGGATTCTTACACACGGCACCACGTGTGAAGGTCCAGTTGAGCTCGAGTCAGCCTGGTTAGCGTGTTAATTATCCGCAATTGATGCCTTGCCCGCGCACCTGTAGTGCATTTCTATTACCAGTCGCTCTAAGAGGAGAATCGTCAATTAATTTGTTTTATTTCAATACGATAGAACATGAGTGGATTGCCATTTCCCCCTGATTGTACAATTTATTGGAGAGTTATACGTAATGTCATATATACCTTTGAAGGGCACCTATTAATTGTCGATTGTCGCGGGCTTCCACCAGCGCGGTTCGTGTTCAAGAACAAAGATGTCGACCTTGTGCCGGGCGGAGGCAACCGCTGCGCCCGCTCAATTCAAGGACTTAAGAAGGGAATTACAAAAGTCCTCAGACCGTTTATTGGATCGATGCTATTGCGCCCGGCGTCCAGGTTGGCTTTTCAGGCTACTCAGGATTTCTGGAGGGACAATTGCGGTAAGAGCAGGGTCCAGACGCAATCCTTCTCGTATTTCTTGCTGTGCCGTGTCGGTCAATGTATTTTCTTTTTTCGCCATGAGCAGTCCCAAGCGCACGTGGGCCGCTGCCAAGGCCGGGTCGAGAGCAATAGCTGCGCGGAGTTCTTTTTCGGCCTCCCTCAGATTTCCTTTCGATGATAAAGCGACACCAAGATTGAAATGAGCCATTGTAAGTCCGGGAGTGAACGCAATAGCAGTCCTGAATTCCTTTATTGCGCTGTCGATATTTCCGGTCTGGAGCAGAGCGTTCCCCAGGTTGTTGTGCGCCTGGGCAAAGTCAGGATTTGAGCCTATTGCGGCCCTGAATTCCGCGATTGCTTCCTGCCTTTCGCCTTGTTGCCATAGTACGCCGCCAAGATTATTGTGGGCCTCGCTGTAAGCCGGGTCTTCGGCAAGCGCCCTCCGAAAGCTCTCGGCGGCGTGCTGAAGGTCTCCCGCCATCCAGGATTCAAGTCCCTGGTTATTCTCCCCTTGGGCGCGTTGAAGTTGGAGGCTCCGCTGGAGCATTGCATGTGCCTGCGCAAACTGTTTCTGCGCCTCGAACCTTTTGCCCAGACGCGCCAACGCAGTTGCCAGCCCATTGGTTGCAGCAAGGGACCCTGGTTGGACTGCAAGAACTTCTTTGAAAATCCGCGCTGCGGCCTCCCATTTGCCCTTTCGCAGAAGCACTTCTCCGAGCTTCTCCGCTGCCTCAGGATAGCCTTGGTTGCCCCTCAGGCGAAGGGCGGTCCGGAACTCGGATTCGGCTTGAGTCATGTCGCCTTGGCGCATGCAAATCAAACCCAACCCGTAGTGAGCTTCCGAAACCGGAGCGCTGTACTTGACAATGTATTGCCACTCGCTCTTTGCTCCGGCAAAGTCGCCCTTTCGAAGAAGCGCTTCGCCTAACTGTAATCGCGCTGTGAAATAGTCAGGCTTCAACCGGACAGCCTCGCGAAAGGACATTTCGGCATCGTGCCAATGGTCGTCGCGCGCCTCGAGCAAACCTTTGCAATACCAGGCCTCACTTAAATGTGGATCGAGCTTGAGCGCGTGATCAATCGCGTTCGCCGCAGCGTTGCCACTCCCCGCGTCCCACAAGGCAAGCGCAAGGTCAAGATAAGACTTTGCTGAGGCCGGATGGGCTTTGACTTCTATACGCGCCTCGTCAATTCGCTCGAGCGGCGAGCGTGCTTCTGGGCCCACGCCTTCTGGTGGGCCGGGTGACGAAACAGGAGGCACTCTCGCTATGTCAAGGCCTGAGGTTTGCGACACTTGGCCGAACAGTTCGAACGGACCTCTACATGCGCCCATCAGGAAGATGAGGATCATTAGCCGAATCGGAAAAGTGAGTCCGCGCAACACCATTACTACGGCCCAGCCTTTTGTTGAAGGGTGTGCTGCCGATCGGCGGGGAGATTTGCATGCGATTCGACCGACCCGTCCGGCCAGTGGATTTCGACCCGGTCCACAACCGTGGCGGCACCCAGGCCAAAATGGAGCCTGACATCACTAGTTGAAAGAAAGCTCTCACCGCTGCGCACTTCATCGTACTGCGTTGTCCCGCCGGCCAAAACTTTTACACGAGCACCTACGGCATCGCGGTTGCTCCTGCTGCCAACCAGCCGGAATCTTACCCAGTGCCCGTCGGCCGGGTGAACAGGAGAGTAGAGAAACGGCTGGGCGTCAATGTTGTTGACGAGGATTTCAATCTTTCCATCGTTGTTCAAATCCCCCCAGGCGGCCCCGCGGCTGCTTTTCTTTTCTGAAAATCCGCTCTCTTCCTTACTGAGCAACTGAAAGCGCCCGTTACGCAGATTGCGGAACAACTGGTTCCTCTGCAGATAATGATTGCCGGCTTCGTCCGCTTGTGGGTATATGTGTCCGTTTGCGACGAAGAGGTCTCTCCACCCGTCGTTATCGAAGTCGATGAATCCAGTCCCCCAGCCCAACTGGCTGTAGCTGGCTGTACCCAACCCTGCTTCGTAAGAGACGTCTTCAAAAAAACCCTGTTGGTTGTGATAAAGCGTGTTGTAGTCTTCTGCAAAGTTGGTGACGAGAATATCCATCCACCCGTCATTGTCATAATCTCCAAGCGCGATGCCCATCGACGATTGCACGCGGCCGTCGATGGTAAGCGCGCAACCAGCTTCGAGGCCAATTTCCTCAAATGTTCCGTTCCCCAGATTGTGCCAGAGGAAATTCGGTGTTGAGTCGTTGGCGACAAATATATCGGGACGGCCGTCGTTATCGAAATCGCACCACACCACGCCGAGACCATAACCGTTCTCGGTACCCCTGATTCCGATTTCCGCACTCGCTTCGCGGAACTTTCCTCCGCCCTCGTTTTTGTAAAACAGATCAGGAATCCCGGGCAGACCCATCGGGCCGCATGCCACAGGGACTGCATGATAAAGGCAATAACTATTGTCCCCGGGTTTGGGAATGCGACTGCGGTCAAAATTCACATACCGCGCAACATATAGGTCGAGCCGACCATCCCCGTCAAAGTCGCCCCAGGCGCAGCCCGTGCTCCAGTTACCTCCTTCCACTCCGGCGTCGCGGGTAATGTCCGTAAAATGTCCATTGCTGTCGTTGTGGAACAAAACGTTCTTGCCGAAGTTGGTGATAAAGACGTCCTGATATCCATCGTTGTCGAAGTCAGCCACAGCCACGCCCATCCCCCAACCTTCGTTGATCAAACCGCTTTCTTTTGTAACGTCTGTAAAAGTTCCGTCGCCGTTATTGCGGAAGAGGCGGCTTGAGGCTCGTGGCAATGCAGGGTTATCGAGCAGTTCGAATGAAGACCCGTTGACCAGAAGGATGTCCGTTAACCCGTCATTGTTATAGTCAAAAAGCGCCACGCCGCTGCCGAGAGTCTCAACCAGGTAGTCTTTGGCAGGCGAGCCGCAGCGGTCGCGAAAAGCTCCCAGCCCGCAATGCAGGGCAATATCCGCAAACCACGGTTCGCGTGTTGCCACAGGCTGCCCCAGGCTCCCGTCGCGAAACAAAGGGAAAACGAAGTACATGGAAGCCAGTGCGCGACCCAGAAATGCGCGTCGGCTGGGGCCGCCACGCTTGTGTGTTCCGAATGGGGATACACTGTCCATCATCGAGTGACAGGCTTGTCCAGATTTTCGTATTGTTCGCGTTCTTTTTCCAGCGCTCGCGCCTGCTCCTGATTTAGCTGCAGAGACGCAGATCGCAGTCTTTGAGAGACTGCGAACATTTCTGTTGATTTTTGAATGTTGCCAGTCTTCCGGTAGAGAATCCCAAGACGATAATGAATGCTCCCGTTCCGATCGTCTTTCAGGACCCTTTCCAAGGTTGCGATTGCCGCCTGTGGGTTTCCGGTCTCGTCTTCGACTTTCGCGAGGTCCAGCAATGCGTTAACGCTGACGGAAGGATCGTGCTCTGCCTCGCGCAGGTAGGGAATCGCCTCCTTCCACAACCGCATTTGCACATAGCAGTCTCCCAACTCGTACGCAGCCACAGCGGATTGAGGAGACATTGCAAGCACCTGTCTCAGTTCCTTCTCTGCCTCTGGCCACTGTCCAGCCTGCCAGTAAACGGTTCCCAGGCCCATGTGGAGATCGGCCGAACCGGGTTCGGCCTGAATGGCCAAATTGTATTCCTCGATTGCCTGTTTCCATCTCGATTGGTCTGCGAAGCTGCGGGCAAGCAGTTCATGAATCTGGGCCGAGTGCGGATTCATAGACGAAAGCTTTGCCAGACAGCGATAGGACAGCGCGTCATACGATTTTACGAGCCACGCCATTGCCCAGGCATTGCCAGGTGATCTTTCCAGGGCTCTTGCGGCTGCCGTTTCCGCGACCTTGTAATGCCCCAGGCGGTATTCCGCTTCTGAGAGTGTGAGTTGTTCTTTCTCGGTAAGGTCCCTCCGGCTGAGCAAGTAACGGCTCAAACGCGAATAACAAGGCTCGGAAAGCCACACTCCGGGTGATTTGGCGGGCGCCGCGAGAAGATTGCTGCAAGTGGATTTCGAGGGCTCCAGGTGGATGGAGGCGACGCTCATACCTCGCATCCACAGTTCCCACAACTTGCCCGTCGGAGTTCCGACAAGGTTCACTGGCAGTGCAAGTTGCCCGGCCCGATATTTCTCGCGTACAGGTTCGGCAGGCCCGCTTTCAAATGCTTCCTTCAGATACAAGGGATGGGAATTCTCAAGGTGCGAGAAAGTTTCCATGGCTGACTGCCAATTCCCCAGCAGAGCTTCGGTTTCCGAATATCCCAGCAATGCGTCCGCACACTCCGGATTCCGAACAAGCTCATACTGGAACTCTTTATCCGCCGCCTGGATAAAATTGAGTTGCAACAAGGCCATGCCAAGGTCGGCACGCAGTCCGGGCTGAAAACGCGAGTCGTCCCGTACCTGTGCCGATGTGGCTGACTCCTGTTGAATCAGCGGGAAGATCGTTCGCGCGGCGTGCCAGTAATCTCCCTGTGCGAGGAGTGATTCGGCCACCACCTGTTTTGCGACCGGATCATCCGGATGCTGTTTTTCAAATTCTTCCAGCGTTTTCTGGCCGAGTTGCAGATAGACGACGCTCAGTTTGTACCACGCATCCGCCAAATCGGGAGTGCTGCGCAGTTGTTCGCTGTAATATTGCGCGGCATCCATCAATTTGCCACTTCGCGCCATGGCGTCAGCCAAAGCCATCCGCGCTGTCCCGCTATGGGGATCTAAAGAGAGAGCCTCATTGAGGGATTTGATCGCGTCCGTCAATCGGTTGAGTTCGAGATAATCCAGCCCTTCGGTTAGAAGGACCGGAAGGGCTGACAGGGATTTGGGTTGAAACCCCGCCCGGCCCCGGAGTTCTGCCAGAACGTTCAGCGAGTCCTGGTAACGATGAAGAAAAAAATAATCGCGCGCAAGATGGACCTGTATCTGGTCGCGTAGCGCGGGAGGCATGTTGGATACGTCACCGCTTTTCAGAAGTGATTCGTAAATTGAGACTGCCTCAGAATAATGCCCGACCGCCTCTGCTGCAGAACCCTGTCTTAGTGATTCTCCGCCGGTTGTTTGCGCACGCGCTGTGAGAAGCAGAGACAGTGCCACGCAAAGAAAGCAGGCTAACCGCAAGCGCACGCCAATGCTATTCACATCCAGATTGCCCCTAAGCAGGGAGCATTCTATCAGGGTCGTCTCAGGCGAAGCAAATTTCCCGCCATACTTTAGATCGTGTTTTGTGAACCGGCGGCGTGGAGCAGTGCATGGAATAACCCCGCCAGACCGTGAGAAATGATCGCGACCTGTTCTGCGCCACCATGTGCAATCGCGCTCCACTGACGGGTAATTGCGGGAGCGAGCGGGGGATGTATAATTCAATGGATGATCTCCTGCTTTCGGTCATTTTTCGCTTCTTTCCTGTTGCTGTTCCTGATTTCAAGCTGCGGATTGGCACAGGCGAGTGAAGTGGCGGCCCGCGATGAAGCTCGCCAGGGCGAAATCGCCTTCGAGCAGAAAGATTTTCAGGGTGCGGAGCAGCATTTCACCAAGGCACTCCAGGCCGACCCTGCGCTGATTGATGTGCGGTCTCAACTTGCCCGAGCCTTTTATTACGATCACCAATACGAAGAGGCAGTTCAGGAATATCGGAATGTCCTTCATCGCGCTCCCGCGCAGAAGGGAGTAGAACCTTACTTCAGCCTCAGCCTGGCTGCGCTCGGGGATTGTCGTGAAGCAATTCCAGGTCTAAAGCGCGAATTTTCGTCAAGCTCCGACACTTCGCTTCGCCGCATCGCAGGACTGAGCCTGCAAGGCTGTCTTTTAAACTTGAATAATCCGACAGAAGCGGATGCTGTGACTCAAAAGCTTCTCGCCTTATATCCCCAGGACCCGGATGTTCTTTACGAGGCCGGCCAGTTGTACGGCAAGCTCTCTTCTTCGCTGTACCTGCGTCTTGTGAAGATTGCACCGCACTCGGCGCGCGCCTTTCAGGTGCTTGGAGACGCTGCGGCATCCGATGGAAGATGGAATGACGCTATTGCGGCGTATCGCAAAGCAGTCCAGGTTGGTCCTACAATTCCTGATCTGCACTTCCATCTTGCTATGTTGCTGGCGCAATATTCCTCCGAGCCTGACGCCTGGAAAGAGGCACTCGAAGAGCTTGATAAAGATTTGTCCATTGCGCCGCGCAACCCCGCCGCTGAATATGAAATTGCGCTGATCTGGCAGAAGCATGACCAGCCCGACAAGGCCATTGGCGCATTGAGGCAGGCGCTGAAATTCGATCCGTCGTTCGTGGAGGGCCGCATGGCACTGGCGAGAATCCTCAGCGAGCAGAACCGAAAAGAGGAAGCCTTGGAAGTGCTCGAGCCCGCGCTAAAGACGGCCCCCGATAACCCCTCCGTTCACTACATGCTTGCTCGCCTCTATATGCAACTCGGCCAGACTTCGGCCGCCAAAAGTGAGCAGGAAACATTTGAGAGATTACAACGAAAAGAGAAGAGTGGCCCGTAACCTAAATGGAGATTACAAATTATAGTGGCTACCTTAGCAATGGCGCGGCGACAGAAGTCGCAGTCACTATCATTTGTAAAACTCACTATGGATCTTGTGGTGCGGTGCGAAGCACAGGTTTCTCCATCACGGTTCAGACCGCGCCTTCACTTTCTGCTGCTTCTATTTACACGAATTTGATTCGCTTGCGGATTTTTGGGTGCTAACATAAACTTCCGCTGTGCAAAGCGACGTCATTCACGGGACAGTTTACGACGTGTTGATTGTCGGTTCAGGAGCAAGCGGCGGCTGGGTGGCCAAGGAACTGACGGAAGCGGGTATGCGCGTGCTGATGCTCGAGGCGGGGCCTCCGCGCATTCCGTCTCGTGACTTCACCGAGCACGTCTGGCCCTACCAGTTGAAATATCGCGGCTTTGACGACCTGCAGGCGCGCCTGACCGATCAGCCCATCCAGCGGCTTTGTTATGCCTGCGACGAATACAGTCATCAGTTCTTCGTCAAGGACGCCGAACATCCTTATACGTTCCCGATTGACAAGCCGTTCATGTGGATTCGCGGGCGGCAGGTGGGCGGCAAGACGTTTTGCTGGGCGCGTGAAAGTTACCGCTACAGCGACTATGAGTTCAAAGCCGCCAGCCGCGACGGCTACGGGCAGGATTGGCCGTTCAGCTACAAAGACCTGGAACCTTACTACGACAAAGTGGAAAGCTTCATTGGCGTCAGCGGATCGCATGAAGGCCTTGAACAGATGCCTGACGGCAAATTCCTTCCGCCGATGAACCTCTCCTGCGGAAGCCTCTATGCAAAGAAGGTGATCGAAAGCAAGTTCGGGTGGAGGGTGATGCCGGACCGCGTCGCCAACCTGACCGTTCCTCACAACGGGCGGCCGGCGTGCCATTACTGCGATGAGTGCCAGCGCGGATGCTACACGGCATCTTATTTCAACAGCCCGGCCGTCACCTTGCCCGCCGCAGCCAGAACAGGCCGTTTCACCCTGGTGAGCGATGCCGTGGTCAGCCACGTGATTGTTGATAACGAAGGGCGCGCCAGCGGAGTCCATTATATCCACCGACTTACCCACGAGCACCGCGAGGCGTGGGCGAAAATTGTTGTGCTGGCGGCAAGCACGCTGGAATCGACGCGCATTCTGCTCAATTCGAAGACGCGGCGTTACCCTAATGGCCTGGGCAACTCCACGGGAGTGCTTGGGCACTATCTGATGGACCATTTCACCATTGAAGGCGCGAGCGGCATCATGGCGTCGCTTGCGTCATCGGTACGGGAGCCTGTCGGCAACCCGTGCGGCTTTCTGATTCCCAAGTATGCCAATGTGGGTCCCAACCGGAACAGGAATTTTATCCGGGGATACCGCTTCGATGGCGACGGCAGCCAGGAGCTTTACGCACATGCGTATTCCATTCCAGGTTACGGCAGGGCGTTTCGCGAGAAAGTCCGCAAGAACATTCCTTATCGTTTCGGCATGATGGCGCAGGGCGAAACGCTTCCGCGCTATGAAAACTACGTCACGCTCGACAAAGAGAAAAAGGATGCGTGGGGCATTCCGGTCCTGCACATCAACGCCAGTTACGGTGAGAACGAATACGCCATGGCCAGGGCGATGCGGGAAGACATTCTGGCCATCCTCGACGCGCTGAAGCTTGAGGACGTGCGGCCGCCCGCAGATAAGCTGAGCGTGTTTGGCAAGAACATTCATGAGTGCGGTACTGCCCGCATGGGCAACGATCCCAGAACCAGCGTGTTGAACAAATTCAACCGCCTGCACGATGCAAAAAACGTGTTTGTGGTTGATGGCGCATGTTTCGTTACCAACAGTTGCTACGAGCCGACGCTGACGATCATGGCAATTGCCGCCCGCGCCGCGGATTACATTACGGATGCGTATCGCAAGGGCGAATTGTAAGAACATTGGGTTTCAACGAAGAACCGGGAATTGCGTGATGTCGAAGGAAAATCAAGGACGGAATCATCCCGAGGATAAAGACAAACGGCGCGTCTCGCGGCGGAAGTGGATGATTGATGTTGGCAAGGCCGCAGCGCTTGCGGGAATTTCCGGCACGGCGGAAGCGCTCGAAGGAGAAAGCGCAGTCCCTCGCGCGGCAGAATCACCAACGGAAAGTCTCCCGCCCGGGCTGTATCGTCCTTCATTCGATCATCTCACTCACGCCCTCGAAAGTGACGCCCGCTTCCGCTCAGTTCCGCCGGATTGTCCCGTTGACTATGTGCGTCCTCGCAAGGGGGCGTTTCAGCCGCAGTTTTTCTCACGCGACGAATACAGGGTGATCCATCGTTTGACGGCCCTGATGCTGGGTGAGGAAACGGCGGCGACGGAACATTCCGCGCCCGGCGGATACACCATTGTGGATGAAGTGGCGGAGTGGATTGACCTTCGGGCTTATAGTTTTGCAGGTGTGCGCGCAGCGGCTGCGAGATTGACGCCGGAGCAGGTGGCGCTCGCTGAGGCGTACGACGGCGGCCGTCTCCTTCGCAGCATCAAGGCGAGCGATCCCCAGAAAATCTATCGTAATGGTCTTGCGTGGATTGCTGATGAGTCAAAACGACGGCAACAGCGCGAGTTCCTCGAGCTCACGAAGGACGAGCAGACCACCATCCTTGATGCTATCAGCGACGAGCAGGCGGGCAGGGAAGCCGAGAATGCGGGCACGCGGTTTTTCCATCAGCTTAAGAGCGACATCATATCGGGGTTTTACACGTCCCAAGCCGGTTTAAAAGAACTGGATTACCAGGGCAACAGGTTCTATGCAGAGTCGCCCGGATGCAGGAACCCCGGGAGGCCACGGCCCGGAAGCCATCGCTGACTTGAACGGGTCTTTCGAATGATTGGACACTCTAAGCACTAAAGCACCCGGAACATCACTCCAGCGGGCCCTTCCGTGGTCCGACTACCGGGGTTCATCGTAGTGCCACCGTCATCCTGGCGGTCACGCTGTGGTGAACTGACTCCACAGAGGGGGAGGGGGAGTTGAAAAATCTATCCCGACGCAACTTCTTGAAGAGTTCCTTCGTATCAATCATTGGAGCAAGCAGCGTGGCGCTGACGGCAAAACTTTCCGCCACCGAGCAGGGGCCCCATCTGGAGTTTCCCGTTGTTCCGCGCGAGCGGCTGGCTGTAACCACCTGGCCGTTTCGCATGTACATGGAAAGCTCTGCAAACCGATGGCGCGACCCAAAGCTTCCGGGGATGGATTTGAAGGACTTCCCGGCGATGGTGGCGTCGAAATTCGGTTTGCATAACGTCGAATTACTGGCCGCACATTTCCCTTCGACGGAGAAGGCGTATCTGCAGGAGCTGCGGTCGGCCGTGGAAAAGGCAGGCTCTCATGTTGTTGATATTCCCGTTGGCGCTGCGGCCAGCTTTTACGACCCTGATCAATCGAAACGCCAGGAGGCCATCGATTACGCGAAGCAGTGGATCGACATTGCTGTGGCCGTAGGATCGCCGAGCGTCCGACTTCACATTGCCGGAGTGAACGGCGTAGCTCCTGACGCCGACCGGACCGCTGGAACCCTTAAACAAGTGGCGGATTACGGGGCGCAGCGCAACGTCATCGTTACGCTTGAGAATGACGATCTCGAGACTGAAGACGCTTTCTTCATTGTGAGGGTGATTGACAAAGTCCAGAACCCTTACCTTCGCGCGTTACCCGACTTCGCGAACTCGATGCTGAGCGGTAATGCCGAATTCAATTATGATGCACTGGCCCTGATGTTTCGGCACGCGTATAACATTTCGCACATGAAAGATTCCGAAGTGGGCGAAGGCGGCAGGGTTTATACAGTTGATGTGCAGCGGATTTTCAGGATTGCGAAAGAATCGGGCTATCGCGGCTATTTCTCGCTTGAATGGGAAGGCCGCGGCGGAGCTTACGAAGGCACCAGCAGGCTGCTGGCAGAGAGCCTGAAGTACCTTGCTTAGCGAACGCCCCTGAGTTCAGCTTTACTTCGATCGGGAGACGCGAATGACCGCAGATGGAACCGCCGGCGATGCCCGGTCAGTGGTCGGCCGACCCCGGCTGCTGCGCGACTTCAATGCGCAACAGATTCTTCGGTTGCTGCGGCAGCAGGGTCCGTGTTCGCGGGCCGATCTCGCCCGGTCATCCGGGCTGAGTGCTCCAACCATCTCAAGCGCAGTGGCTTATCTGCATGAGAACGGTCTTGTGGAGCCGATGGGTCCCGGTCCGTCGAAAGGCGGCAGGCGTCCGGACCTTTTCCGCTTCAATGCGAAGGCGGGCTATGTGGCCGGGGTTGACATCGGGACCTCGCTGGTCAAGATCGCCCTGGCTGATCTTGACGGAGCGGTCATTGAGAGCCAGGCTTTCCCCACCCATTCACGCAGCACGCCGGAACACGTTGTCTCTCTGATCGCCGCGGGCATTCATCGACTACGGACGCGGCATGAAATTCCTGCAAAAAGGCTCCTCGCGCTGGCCGTCGCCGTGCCGGGCATTACTGATGTTGCGAAAGGAGTCGTAATTTCCGCTCCCATTCTTCCCCGGTGGAACTCGGTTCCCTTGCGGGAGGCCCTTTCCGAAAAGGTGGGAGTCTCCACGGTTATAGAAAATGATGTGAACCTCGCCGCGCTCGGTGAAGGGCGCTGCGGAATTGCTCGCGGAGTAAAGAATTTTGTGTTCCTGACGGTAGGCACCGGCGTCGGCGCGGGCATCTTCATCAACGGGCAGATGTATCATGGGGCGGATTGGGCGGCGGGCGAAATCGGCTACCTCTATGTCCCCGGCGTCGAGGAGAGTCCGCTTGCGATTCTGAATCCCGGCCCGCTGGAAGGGTTGATTGGCGCCAGAGCGATCGAACGCGCTTGGAAACGCCTGGGCGGCGGGAATGGCAAAGGTGGAGGGATCGAGCTGCCGCTGGGTGCGGGGAGCATCATCGACTTGGCCGAGGAGAAAGAGCCTGTCGCCATCACCATATTGCAGCAGACGGCCCGAATCCTTGCCGATGCCATCACCAATATCTGCGTCGTGCTGAATCCTTCCCTTGTTGTCCTGGGTGGACGCGTCGGATCGCGCCCGGCGCTTTTCAAAGCTACCTGCGAAATCATCGAACGGAATGAATTCTGCCGCCCCAGGCTGGCAGTGAGCACGCTGGCAACAGAAGCCGCTGTGCTGGGTGCGGTCCATCTGGCCGCCAACGAAGCCGAAAAAAAGATTTTGCCGAATTTCGATGGCCTTCGCCCTCTTACGGGCACTGATCGAATGTCCCGCTTTATCTCCCGCCAATAGGTCCCTACACTTGGAATTGGGTCTCCTGCAGACTGTAACTTATACTAACGGTAGAATTTAGCAGTCGGCGAAACCGCATGATAAATTTCTTGGCCTAACTGAATAAAATCGCTTGACATAGTTAAGAAACTTTATTAAGTTCAGTTCGTCACAGATTGCAGATGCAGCCTCGGGGGTTGAACCAAGGTTACCTTCGTTTTGTTGCGTCTCTACTTTTTGCGCCGGGTCGATTGAAAACCAAAAGGAATGTAGATTTGCGATCGCGCTCAAATTCAGCTCCTGATCTGAATCCGCATGCCCCTTTGGAAGGCTCGAGGTGAGGCATTCTGAACGCTGTGACTTGCCTGCACCCATCAGTGCAGGCTTTGCAAGGGGGCTGCCGGAGCAACGGGTAGTGTACGTGATTTTCGTCTGCTGGATTAGGCCAGTGAGGGGCGGGAGCGGCAAACAACGCATGCGAGTTACCTCTCCTTTTGCAGCAGGCAAACCGTCGATGACACCCTGAGCTTTCTTTCGCGTCTGGTCTTTCAAGGTCTATAAGCAACGTCATGCTGTCCAGGAGGAGGATTATATGCCGAACCATCGTAGTGTGCCTTTGCGATGGCTTTGTTTCTCCGTGTTGTTGTTGGCCACTTTAGGCCTGGCACCGAGAGCAGTTGCGCAATTTGGCACTGCAAACATTGTGGGAACGGTCCGGGACGCTTCGGGGGCCGTCATACCCAAGGCGAAAGTTACAATCGAGGACCCGTCAAGAGGTTATGTCCGCCACTTGGAAACGGGTTCAACCGGAAGCTACGCCATTTATTCAATCCCGATCGGGACGTACAGCGTTACTGTCGAGGCCCAGGGATTCAAGAAAGTCGTGCAATCCAACGTGGTCCTGACGACAGGCCAGACGCAACGAGTGGACGTGACTTTGGAAGTTGGGGCGGTCACCCAGGAAGTCACGGTGCAGGGGAACCTCCCTCACGTTCAGACTGAGAATGGGGCGATTTCCAGCGTCATTACCGGCGAACAGATTTCGCAGCTTGAGATCAACGGTCGGAATTTCGTCCGCCTGGCTCTGCTGGTTCCCGGCGCTGTGCCTGACAACGGTCTGCAAACCAGCACCGTCGGCGTCGCCGCCAATAACAATATTTCCTTCAACGGTAGCCGTACGCAGTACAACAACTGGATGATCGACGGCGCGCCCAACACCGATGAGGGCTCGGCCAGCACTTTCAATACGTACCCGAACCTCGACAGCATTGCAGAGTTCCGCATTTCCACGTCAAACTACGGCGCCGAATACGGACACCACTCTGGCGCGCAAATTGACGTGGTGACCAAGTCCGGGACCAACAAGTTCCATGGTGACGTCTTCGAATTTCTGCGCAACGACGCACTTGATGCCAACGACTGGTTCATTAACGGAAACACCACCGGCGTGGCCAAAGCCCCGAAAACTCCCTTGAAACAGAATGAATACGGTTGGACACTCGGAGGGCCGTTCTACATCCCCGGCCTTTACAACACGAAAAAGGACAAGACGTTCTTCTTCTGGTCTGAAGACTGGCGGAAAATCCGCAACGGCAACCCCTTATCCAGCGGTGTGCCTTCGCTTCTGGAGCGACAGGGAGATTTCAGCGAGTGCGATCCGAACAGCAGCAATTACAACAAGGTGGTTGCGTCCGGCTGCGTCTTGCCGACAGTTAACGGAGTGACCTATGACAATATCAACCAGGTTCCAGGCGTGAACCCGCAGGAGATTGTGAACGCCACAGACCTCCTTAACGCTTTTGTTCCCAAGCCCAACAGCGGCCCTGCAGGATGGACGCTTGCGGCAACCAGTGCCACCAACTGGCGTGAGGACCAGGTGCGCGTTGATCAGAACATCGGAGACAAGACGCACGTCTTCGTTCGCTTCACGAACGACGCCTGGAACACGCTGTCCGTTCCCTCGCTCTGGTCGTGGTCCAACTACGATACCATCAAGACGCCCTTCAACGGCCCCGGCAAGAGTGCGGTGTTGAACATCACACGCAATTTCACGCCTACTCTGATGAACGAGTTCATCATGGGCTACACGGAAGACTGGATTGACCTTTACAACCAGGCCGGCCCTGATTCCGCCGGGATCAACCGCCCGTCTAACTTCCAGTTGGCGCACTTCTTCCCGGCCAATGACTCCAACCCGCTCCTGCCTGGCCTGGCAGTCTGCGGTGGCGGCCCTTGCTTCGGTGAAGATGCTTCCAATCACCCATGGCATAACTCGAACCCGATTGTTACACTCACGGACAATCTGGCGTGGGTCCACGGCAATCACATCCTGAAGTTCGGCGCCTTCCTCGAGGACTACCGCAAGAACGAGCAGTTCGGCTCCGATACTCAGGGCTACATCCAGGCAGCCAACTGGGGAAGCAACACCAGCGGCAACGGCCTGGCGGACCTTTTCCTGGGTCGCATCGCTCAATACAGCGAAGGCACTCAGACTTTCAATGGCATCCCGGTCGGCGGCTATCCCAAGGGCCATTGGCATTACAAGGATTTTGAACCTTACATCGGAGACCGTTGGAGGGTGAGCAAAAAGCTGACCCTGGACTTTGGTGTGCGGTATTACTTGTTCACCCATATCCGTGACGTCAGCAATCCGACGGTGGATTCGGGTTTCCTGCCGCAGCTCTACAACCCGGCGGCAGAAGCGCAATTATGATAGCAACGGCAACCTGATCCAAGGTACTGGAGCCATACCTACTGACTTTGGCAACGGGCTTGTCGAATGCGGACACAATGGCATTCCGCCGGGCTGCCAGACGAACACTTACAAAAACATCGCGCCGCGCTTTGGGTTCGCCTACCTCCTGACAAAGAACTTTGTCATTCGCGGTGGCTACGGAATTTTCTACGAGCCGGGCAACGGCAACGAGGCTCAAGCCGAAGGCGGCGAAGGCAACCCGCCCGTGGCCCTCAATCCTTCCGTATACAACGTGAATGGCTATGAGTCGATCGGCCCCATTTTTTCAAATGGTGTCTATTCAGCGCCAATTCCACCCACCAGCTACACCGCCTGGCCGTACAGCCAGAAATGGCCAAGCGAGCAGCAATACAGCCTCAGCCTCCAGCGCCAGATTGGCAACGACAGCCTGTTCAGCCTGGCGTATGTGGGAAGCGTGGGCCGGCATTTGGCGCGGTTCCGCAACCTGACGGAAGTCCCGCTCGGGCTTGGCATCGTCAACGTTCCGCAGCTTGCAGGCCAGGATTACTGTGATGCGCAGGGCAATTGCGACGCTCAGCAGTTCCTGATCCACCAGACAGGGCCGGCGATCTGGTTCCAACCCTACCGGGGCTACAGCAGTATCGGCATGAAGGAGGACACGGCCATTTCGAGCTACAACTCTCTCCAGGCTGAATTCCGCCACACCTTCGGCCACGGGCTGACGGCCATGGTCTCATACACTTGGGCCCACAGCCTCGACGATTCGACCAGCACTTACAGTTCGAGCGCCAACGGCGTGGACGACTCCCTTCTGTCCCGCTGGTACGCCACGTCTGATCTCAACCGGGCGCAGGTGTTCAATGCCAGTTACATCTACTACCTGCCCTTCTTCAAGAACGCGGGGAACCGCTTCGTCCGTGGAGCATTGGGAGGCTGGGAGATCAGTGGCATTACCACCTTCTTCACCGGCCAGCCTGTCAATATTAATTGCGGTGTGAACGGGTACGGCACCGGGGCGGCCACCAGCGTCAAGTGCAATACGATCGGCACACTGCAAATTCACAAGGGCACATACAACGATCCAACCTACGGGCCTCGTGTGCAATGGTTCGATCCCGGCGTTATCACGCAGCCGCTCGAGTCTCAACTGCTCGCGAACGGCGAACCCGGGATGTTCGGCTACATGGGCCGCAACGCGCTCACAGGTCCGGGAAGGAATGTTACAGACCTTGCTCTCATGAAGAACTGGAAGCTTCCATTCTTCGGCGAAGGTGGAGGGCTCCAGTTCCGGTGGGAGACGTTTAACAGCTTCAACCATCCATCATGGCAGGGTATCAATGCGGGTTGCAGCGGTTCGGACGGCTTCGGCCAGCCCTGCAACAGCCCCACCAATGACATCGGCAACGGTGAGGTCAACAGCGCATGGCCCCCGCGTGTGATGCAGTTCGGTCTGAAGGTCACATGGTAATGAGCTAACCGCAGCGGCAGGAGCACGCCGAAAATTCCGGTGTTGCTCCTGCCGTTGCAAATCGACTGAGTGGACTCCCGCCTGAACCTCAGGAAACCTTGGGAAATCACCGTCCGTGTGCTGGCGACAAAAGATCGCTGATAAAAGTCAGGCTCTCATTCTGAGCGGAACTAAGCAACTTGGCGTTTTACCGTGAACAGGCGCTGGGATTTTTCGCTGCGCTCAGAACGGCAAATGCCTCTGGACGCATAAGGACTTTCTGTGGGCTTCCCTTTTGATATTCAGTCGGACGCGGGTGGCGGCGAACCTTGCAGGCGGTTCTGCTGGTCCTGGACTTGGGCTGCCTGCAGCTTTCGTGTTTCTGCGAATTCGCGCTGGGCGGAGTTTTTGTCGCCAAGCCGCAGATAGGCCTGTCCAAGCTGATAGTGATAATCGGCCTGGTCCGGGGCGAGCGCTACTGCCTTCTGAAAGTATGTTGCGGCCTCCTGGAACTTTCCCTGCTTGAAATACGCCTTACCCATGCCAACGAGTGAGTCCGGCAGCCTGGGGTTTCGCGCGAGCGCTTCCTTGAACATCAGAATGGCGTGCGCGGGATCATTCAGATCGAGGTCCACCTGCCCGCGCTTCTGGTAGCTCCACGGCGGCTTGCCATCAATGGAGATTTCGGCGTCGAAATTCCGGGCGGCTTCCTGAAGTTTGCCCAGGCGCATATCGACGACGCCGAGGTAGTAATGCGCCTCGGGCAGTTTGGGATCGCCTGCGATGGCTTTCTCCAATTCGGAGCGCGCCTGGTCATACCAGAAGAGGCCCTCGTAGGCCCTTCCCAGCAGAAAGTGGAAATGGGGAGTGTCGCCGCCAACTTCCACCAGCCGCCTGAATGTCATATTGCATTCCTCGTTGCGCTTCAGCTTGCCGTAAGAAATGCCCATGACGAATAGATAATCCAGGTTGGTGTTTTCCTTTTCCCAGAGCGGCTTGAGGGTCTCAACCGTATCCGCGTAATCGTTCAGCATAAAATGGCACAGGCCTTTCAGGAACCTGGCCTGCTGATTGTTCGGGTCTGTCCGCAGCACCGCGTCAAACTCCGGAATTGCTTTCTCGAAGCTCGATTGCTGGTAGTAGGCAAGCCCCAAATCGAGGTCGATGCCGGCAACCTTTGGATCCTGTTTCTTTGCGGTCTCAAAGTATCGGACGGCTTCATCGGGCCGGTGAGTGCGAAGGCAGACCACCCCGAGGTCAACATAGGCGGGAGTCAACTGTGGATGGGTTTTCAGTACTTCCTTGAAACCCGCCTCGGCCTGTTGATAATTGCCTTCGCGCAAGGCGCTTTCAGCCTGTTTGAACGCCTCTGCGGCTTGCGTAGCGGCGACAGCCCGTTTGGGAGAAGTCTGCTGGGGACCTGCGTCCTGGTTTTGCGGATTATATTCAGCAAGCACAGTCGGCTCTTGCTTGAGCTTCGCAAACGCGACCCGTTCCCGTATTGCGGCCTGCCGGTTTCCCAACTTGAAGTAAACGTCCGACAAAGCGTAATGCGCCTGCGGGCTGTTGGGCGCGAGTCGAACGGCTTTTTGAAGTTCTGTCAGGGCCGCCCCGGTTTTTCCCGCGCGATAGAGCGCAAGACCAAGAGCATAGTGCGAGGCGAACAGTTTGGGAGAGAGTTGGACGGCCTTTTCAGCGTAGGGAATCGCATCGCCCGGCCGGCCGGTGCGAATGTAAGTCATCGCGATCTGGAGCGACGCCATCGCGTCATCAGGATTCAGGCGCAATTCCTCCTGCATCTGCTTGAGCCCTTCCTCGTAGTGCGCCTGGTTCAGCAGGTAGTCGCCGTAAGCGTAATGAATACCGCGCGTTGCGGGGTATTGCTTAAGCAATGCTTCATATCCCGCAGCGGCCTTTTCAAAGGGAGCCTGAACGGAATTGAATGCAGCCTGGCCGACTTCCTGGACCAAGTTCTTCTGCTTCACATCGGTTAACTGCTCCGACATTTTGGAGAGGCGCAATGCGGCAAGCCCGAACGCCGTGATCAGGTCGGGATCGCTGATGCCTCCGCGCGCCAGGTGGACCAGCAAACGGTCGGCGACGTCGAACTCACCCTTCAGAATGAGCAGCAGCGCAGCATGATACGTGGCTACTTTTTCAAGCGCCGGATCGTGTACGCCAAGCTGGCGCCCATGCTGGATGTCGTTCAGCGCGACAGTGTAACGGCGGAGTTCGAACTCACAGAGGCCGCGAAATGCCCACCCGTTGCCGTTCTTGGGTTGCAAGCGAAGAAAGTTGCTGAAGGCCACGACGGCCCGCTCGTAGTCCTTGTTTTGAGCGAGCAGGGTCCCGGCATTCCACCACCCTTCGGCGAAATCCGGATTGAGCTGAAGGGCGGCGAGATAAAGGCTGATGGCTTGCTTCGTCTGGCCGTGGTTCGAGGCTTCTTGCGCCTCAGCATAGAGTTGCTTGAAGCGCTCTGATGAAAGCTGAGTTTGCTGTGATGGGGCGGTTTGCGCAGGGAGTGCGCCCGGGGCGAAGGTAAGCAGGATCGCCGCAAGCGCTGCCCACCTCACGATGTTCTTGCCCTTAAGCCTTCGCATTTCCGTTGGACTTGTCCGCAAGCGGATTATAGCACTTCCAGCACTCGGCCACGAATGCGCGATTGATCCTTAAAGATGGCGTGTGGCATAATCCAGCCTGAAACATCGGTAAAGGGCCGGGAAGAGCAGGCTTTCCGCATGACATTTTCCCCCGGACAATTGGCACGGGCCGGTCTGACGTCTGCGCTGCTTGCGAGTGCAGGCGCGGTCGCGCTGTGGTGCGCGCCGCAGACTTCCGCGCCTCAAAGCAGCGTAAGGGTCCCGCCGCAGGATGCGTCCGCGCTCGCCGCCCGGGCAAATAAGGCATTTGAGGCCGGCGACTATCCGGAAGCGATTAAGGACTATAGAGAGTTGATCAAATCCAATCCGGAAGTGGCTGAGGTCCATTCCAATCTTGCCGTCGCGTATTATTTTTCGGGCCAATACGCCGATGCGGCGCGCGAAGCGGAGACGGCTCTTAAACTCAAGCCTTCGCTTGTGAACGCGCATTATTTTCTGGGCGCGAGCCTTGCGCAGAGCGGATACTGCCGGCAGGCGTTGCCTTATCTTGAAGATGATTTCCCGCACGTCAGCGATCCCAAATTGAAGCGCATTACCGGGGCGAGTGCGCTTCAGTGTCTGATGGCGCTGGATGATGTCAGCAAGGCCATCGACTACGGCAAGGTCCTCTCCCGTGAATTTCCAAGCGATCCGGAAATTCTTTACCTGACGGCCCACATGTATTCTGATCTCGCGACCCTGGCGTCTCAGCGCCTGCTTGCAACGGCTCCCGGCTCCTACCAGATGCACCGCATGAATGCCGAAATTCTCGCATTGCAGGGGAAGCCCCAGGAGGCAATCACGGAGTATCGCAGGGTCCTGGAACTCAACCCACACGTGCCGGGAATTCATTATGAAATCGGCGCGATCATGCTCCAGCAAAGCCACGAGATGAATACGCTCGACAAAGCCAGGAAGGAGTTTGAAGAGGAACTGCAGATTGATCCCGGCAACGCGAAGGCCGAATACCAGCTTGGCGTGATTGCCGCAACGGTCCGCGATTGGAACACCGCCATCACGCATTTCAAGCGCGCGGCGCAACTTGATCCCCAGATGGCCACGGCGCTTGCCAGCCTCGGCGAAGCCTACGCCTCTGCAAACCGTTTTCAGGACGCGGTTGCCCCGCTGAAGCGGGCTACGGAGCTTGATCCCGAAAATGCGGACGCGCACTATCGGCTGTCGATTGTTTACCGCCATCTTGGACTCGAGCGCGAGGCGGACCAGCAACTCGCGGCCTATAAGGAAGCGTACGAAAAGCTCATGCAACTCAAGCAGAATATCCGTAACGCCGCCCAGGGTGGCGCAACAAAGCCGCAGGCCGCGCCCGGCGACCGTTGAAGCCGCCATCCGTCCGAGGTTTGTGCCCTCATTCAGCGGAGAATGAAAAGAAGAGAATTCCTAAGGTCTGTCGTTTCAGCCGGAGCGTTGTTGCCGCCTGCCGCGCGAGCCCTCGGTCAGGGCATGGCTTCGCGAGGCGTCCTTCCCGCGCCCCGGCCGAAGTTTTCCGGGCGGCCCTGGCCTGTGACGCTGGTCGATATGGCTCCGCGGGCGGGCCTCACTGCTCCCGTGATCTATGGGGAGGAATTCCGCAAGCAATACATTTTTGAAGCGAACGGCCCGGGCATCGCATTCTACGATTACGACGGCGACGGCTGGCTGGATATCTTTGTCCCCAGCGGGATGATGCTTGGCAATTTGTCTCCCGGTGAACCCCCTCCTACAAACCGCCTCTATCATAACAACCGCGACGGTACTTTTACGGATGTCACGGAAAAGGCGGGTCTTCGTCATACGGGATGGTGCTACGGTGTGTGCACTGGAGACTATGACAACGACGGGCATGAGGACCTATTCCTTACTTATTACGGGAAGAACGTTCTCTACCACAATAACGGCGACGGCACTTTTACCGATGTCACGGAAAAGGCGGGCCTCGGGCAATCCCGCCCACGCTTCTCGACGGGCTGCACCTTCGTTGATTACGACCGCGACGGCCGGCTCGACTTGTTCGTTTCCCGCTACATCGACTTTGATTTTGAAAAGGGCCCTGCGGGCGGGGAAAGCCAGGCTTGCAAGTTCCAGGGCGTGCCGGTTGCCTGCGGCCCGCTGGGATTGCCCAAAGAGACGTGCTCGCTTTACCACAACAATGGCGATGGAACCTTCACCGAAGTCACGGAAAAGGCCGGCATAGCCAGGGCCGGGAAACGCTACGGGCTGGCGGCGGTAAGCTTTGATTACAACAACGACGGCTGGCCCGACATTTTCGTAGCTTGTGATTCCACTCCCAATCTCCTCTTCCGCAATAATCATGATGGGACCTTTACGGAAGTTGGCATGGAAACCGGCTGCGCCGTGAACGCCGATGGCCAGGTCCAGTCCGGAATGGGAGTAGCCGTGGGAGATTACGACGGCGACGGCTACCTGGATTTGTTCCTTCCGCATTTCAGTGGCGACACTCCCATCCTTTATCACAATCTCGGCGGAAAGTTTTTTGATGACGCGACATTTTCCTCCGGTCTTGCGGTCAATACGCAATATGTTTGCTGGGGCACCGGCTTCGTGGATCTGGACAACGACGGCTGGCTCGACATTTTTCACGTTACCGGCAGTGTGTATCCCGAGGTTGAAAAGGTCCATCCGGATTACAAGTTCATGACGCAGCGCGTGGTTTACCGCAATCTTGGCGACGGCAACTTTGAAGAGGTGTCAAACCTCTCCGGGCCGGCGGTGCTCGAACCGCATTCGAGCCGAGGCTGCGCTTTCGGCGATTTTAATAATGACGGCAGCATGGATATCGTGATTCTCAACCTCAGCCAGCCGCCCTCGTTGCTCAAGAACGAAAACACCAGCGGCAACCATTGGCTGATGGTCAAGGCCATCGGCACGCGTTCCAACCGATCGGCCATCGGCACCGGAATCATCGTTACTGCCAATGGACAGCGACAGGTCCGCGAGGTCATGAGCGGTTGCAGTTACATTTCGCAGAATGATTTGCGCCAGCATTTCGGCCTGGGGAAGGCTGCAAAAGTCGATTCGATTGAATTTCACTGGCCGAGCGGGCATATCGACAGGATAACCAACGTCAACGCCGATCAGATTATTGTGATTCGGGAAGGGGAAGGGAAGACCCGCTCATGAGGTTTGCTCCTTGTGCATGACTCTTTCGGAGGCGGTTCAGCAGGCCGCTGAGGAAGGCCGGAATGTCATAGGGAGCGACGCGAAGATGCATGTGTTTCGTTCATAACGAATACGAAGGTTCTTCACTGCGCCGAAGATGGCAGGGTTAGGACCTGTTTGCCGGGCAATCGGTTAGTGCTCCGGCTTCTTGTCACTGGACAGTACTCCCGCCGCTTTCATCTGCTTCATGATTGCGCGCGCTCGTGGTGCGAAATTGCCATTGGGCGCCGCCTGGAGATAGGCCTCCATTTCCGCATAGGCTTCGTTAAACCTTGATTGCAGCACGTAGAGGTCCGCCAGTTTGATGTAGACCACCGGAGGAGGATTTCCGTTGAGTTTGGCGACCTTGCGGAACTCATTTTCGGCTTCGGTATAGTCCTTCATGCCGTAGCGTGCCAATCCCATCTGATAATGGAACTGCCAGGTGTCCGGAGAATGCGCCAGCCCCTGTTGAAGCACTTCGACGCTTTTCTTATACTGGGCCCGAGCATTCAGCAACTGCGCCAGTACGACATAGGCGTCAAGAAACGAAGCGTCGCACTCGATGGCCTTTCGCAGCCGCGTTTCTGCCTCTGCGGCCTGCTTCTTCTCCACGATCAGAAGCGTGGCCAGGTCAGTCTGCGCACGCGCATAGCAGGGGTAATCGTTAGTCGCCTGCTCAAAGTAGCGCTGGGCCTTGGCATAGTTGTGCGACTTGAAGGCACGGTTGCCTTTCTCATATTCTTTCCGGGCTTGTTCCGGCACTTTCAGCTCAGCAACGGAAACGACGGCGCCTTTGTCCGTTTCCGTTTTACCTTCGGGAGTCAATTGAACATTGATGATCAGGCTGTTTCCTGAGAAGCGAAGGTTTGCGTCCCGCTCTTCCGTGCGGTATCCCTTCGCCGCAAATGTCAGTTGATAATCGAGCTTTCGCAGGTTGTCGAGTTCGTAGTGGCCGGCGGAATCGACGGGCTGAGTGGTCACCATCTGCCCTTCGCTTGTCGTGACGGTGACGGTCACTCCGATTGGAATCGACCGTCCGTCGCGTGTTGTTACCTGCCCGCTGATCGATCCCGAAAACTGGCAAAGCGCCCTCGGCGGCGTTTCGAGCACAAGCGCGCACACAGCCAATGCGAAAACGAACGTCGCTTTCCGGGAATCGCAGCGGAGCGCCTGCATGTGCCCCTCTCGGGTAGATGGTCCTTCGTCCCGTGCCCCTGCTATATTATGAATCCTAATCGGCGGTTGAAGCCGTGTCAATTCGTGTTCGTCGATTTTGGAAACGGCCGTAACTTGCTTGACTTGGCTGGAATCAACGGGTTAAGGTAAGTGTTTAGGTTTTGGAGTACGAACTCAACAGGGAGTCAGAGCTTTGAAGAGGACTTACCAACCCAATCGGCGCCGGCGTGCCAAGACACATGGATTCCGCGTTCGCATGAGGACCCCGGGAGGGCGCCAGACGCTGAAACGGCGCCGCCAGAAGGGTCGCCATCGCCTGACTCCGTGAATCCCGATTCGGCTGCTTTCCCCAAGAAATACCGGCTGCTCCGTCGATTGGATTTTCAACGGGTTTATGAGGAGGGGCAGCGCCGAAGTGCATCATTATGCACCGCATTTTTCCGACCGAACGGGCTGAACGAAACGCGCCTGGGCATTACCGTCCCGAAACGCCTTGGAACATCCGTGTTGCGAAACCGGATCAAGCGGCGCATCAGAGAAGTTTTCCGGCTGCACCGGCGGGAACTTCCGGGCGGATGGGACATTGTGCTCAACCCGCGGCCGAAGGCGGCGACGGTCGATTATCGTGTTCTAGAACGGGAACTGTTGCGGCTGTTTCCAAACGGGCCGCCGGGCGCATTGCGCACTACGGAAAGCTCGCGCTGAGGTTGTTCCTGCTGGGGCTGATTCGCTTCTATCAGGTTTGTCTTTCGCCCACGATTCCTTCTTCGTGCCGCTTTTACCCGTCCTGTTCAGCCTACGCCTATGAAGCAGTGGCGAAATGGGGTCCGTGGCGGGGAACACGGCTGGCAATGCGGCGGTTGCTGAGTTGCCGGCCCTGGGGCGGTCACGGCTACGATCCCGTCCCGTAGCGGGCCGTCAGGATGCAGTCGGGAGAATTGAACAGGAAGCCTTTTACCCATGGACACTGAAAAAAGGGTGATGATTGCATTCGCCCTGTCATTTGCGATCCTCCTGATCTGGCGAATCATTTTCGTCAAGACGCCGCCCCCTTCTCCTCCTAAACCGGCGGGTGTTTCTCAGGCAGTTGGCCAGGAAGCTGCGGAAAAGCCCGCAGTTCCTCAGGTTCCTGCCGCGCCCCAGATTCCCGTGTCTGAAGGCAAGGAAGCCCGGGACATCACCGTCGAAAACAGCCTCTACCGCATCACTTTCTCGACGCGCGGCGGCGTCATCACAAGCTGGGTGCTCAAGAAGTTTGAAGATGCGGGCGGCAAGCCGCTCAACGTGATTGATCCCGCCGCATGCAAGCAGCTTGGTTATCCGATGAGCATCCGCACTTCAGACGCGTCGCTCAACCAGACGGCGAACCAGGCGCTTTACGTTGCGCAGCCCTCCGACGCCACGATTCATGCGCCCACAACACTCGAACTCACTTACAGCGACGGACACATCCAGGTCCAGAAGAAATTCACCTTCGGCGCGGATTATCAGGTCCATGCAACCGTCAGCGTTGCCCGCGACCAGCAGTACGTGCCGGCGCGCGTCGCGTGGACCGGCGGGTTCGGCGATCATTCGCTGCCCGAGGATGCCGAGATCGCGCAAACCAAGGTGGCCTGGCAGAAGGAAGGCAAGCTCGAAACTGTGGACCAGAGCAAGATCAAAGAGGAAGTGCGGGTCACAGGGCCGCTCGAGTTTGCCGGCATCGAAGACCGATACTTCGCCGGAATCTTTTTCCCTGAGTCAAAGGACCCGGATTTCAACGCCGGGCAGGAATCCTGGACCCCGGAAAACTGGAAAGAGAAGGAACCACCCAGGGCTGCTTATGTTGCGTTGGGAAGCACCGCACCGCAGCCGGTCAGTTTCAGGCTCTTTGTGGCTCCCAAGGCGCTGGACGTGCTGGAGACTTCGCAGCCTCCTCTCACGGACCTGGTGGACTTCGGCTGGTTCAGCGTGATCGCCAAGCCGCTCTTTCTGGCCATGCGCTATATCAATGACCACTGGGTGCACAATTACGGCTGGGCGATTGTCATCCTGACGATCATCCTGAACATGGCGCTGTTTCCGTTGAAGCTGAAGAGCATCCGCTCCGCGCAGGAGATGCAGCGGATCATGCCGCTGGTGAAAAGCATCCAAGACCGCTACAAGCAGTACAAGTTCAACGACCCCCGCAAGGCGCGGATGAACCAGGAGATCATGAAGCTCTACCAGGAACACGGCATCAATCCACTGGGTGGGTGCCTTCCGATGCTGCCCCAGTTGCCCATCCTTTATGGTTTCTACGAATCGCTGGAAACGCCCTTCGAGTTCCGTCACGCGCCGTGGATTTTGTGGATCAAGGACTTGTCCATGCCGGACAATTCCCATATTCTGGGGCTGCCCATCCCCATCCTGCCGCTGATTATGATTGTCAGCATGTTTATCATGACGAAGATGACGCCCATGGCCACGGCGGACCCTGCGCAGAAGCGAATGATGACCATTATGCCCCTTATCTTCGGATTGATGTTCTTTCGCCTTGCCAGCGGATTGGTTTTATACTTTTTGACAGCGAACCTGGTCGGCATTGGACAGCAAATGTTCATCAACCGTTTTATCACTCCGAAGCAGCAGGCCCTGACGGCTGAAAAAACCGCAGGGGCCAAGGCATAGCAGGTACGAACCATGACGACTTTAAATTCTTCCGACGCGTCTGAGGACACATACCTCGCGCGAATCGAATCACTGGTGGAGCAGATCATCCGGCACGCAGGTTTCGACCTCAAGTTTACCGTGCGGAAATGCGCCGGCACGGAGGACGATTCCGGCACACAACAGATCGTCATCGATTTCGAGGGAACGGATTCCGACCTGCTGCTCGAAAAGAACGGGGCGCTGCTGGACGCGATCGAATACGTTGTTCTGAAAGCGGCTCGCATTGACGATGAACACTATGCCGCTATCAGCTTTGACTGCCGGGACTGGCGGCGCGTTCGCATGGAAGAATTGCGGCTGACGGCGCAGATGGCCGCCCGGCAGGCCATCGAGACCGGGAGCCCCTTTTACCTGACTCCCATGAGCCCGCGCGAACGGCGGATTATCCACCTGGCGCTGAAGGACGAAGCAACGGTGCGGACCATGAGTGAAGGCTCAGGTCCCACCCGCAAGGTTGTTATCTATCCGGCGACAAATCCCTCCTGAACCCTCCACAGGCTTGACGATGTTGAAAGAGGACACCATCGTGGCCATCGCCACTCCACCGGGCCGCGGAGGCATCGCTGTCGTACGCCTCTCCGGAAAGCTGGCGCTTGAAATAGCACTGCAACTGGTCCGGCTGGCAAAGCAGCCTCCGGAGCCGCAGCGGGCGAGCCTGGGGAAATTCATCGACCCCGAAAACGGTGAAGCGATGGATGACGCCGTCCTCACCTTTTTCCGCGGACCTCATTCCTACACGGGCGAAGACGTAGTCGAAATTTCCTGCCACGGCTCGCCCGTGATTACGGCCTACATGGTCGAGTGCTGCCTGAAGCTCGGCGCGCGCGCAGCGGAGCCGGGCGAGTTTTCGATGCGCGCTTTCCTGAACGGCCGGATCGACCTGACCCAGGCGGAAGCCGTTCGCGACCTGATCGAATCGCGAACGCTTTACCAGGCGCGCGTGGCGGCCGCGCAGCTCGGCGGCGCGCTGTCCGCCCGATTGAAGCCGCACAAGCACGCGCTGCTGGAACTGATCGCAAGACTCGAAGCCGGAATCGACTTTGCCGACGACGATGTCGAAGTGATGGACTGGGCGGACCTTCTCGCTCAACTCGACGCCGTTCGGCGCGGACTGGAAAGGATGGTGAAGAGCTACGCTTACGGCAGGATCGTCCGTGAAGGACTCAGCCTGTCCGTCGTGGGCCGGCCAAACGTCGGCAAGTCAAGCCTGTTCAACCGCCTGCTGAATATGGACCGGGCCATCGTCACTGAAATTCCCGGCACGACCAGAGACCTGGTTTCCGAAACCGCCTCGATGGGCGGTATCCCCGTGCGGCTGGTGGACACGGCGGGTATTCGCACGACCGCCGATCAGGTGGAACAGATCGGGGTCGAGCGCACGCGTCAGGCCATGGCCGATTCCGACGTGCGACTGCTCGTGGTGGACACGTCTCAGGAATGGACTGATGAAGATTCTGAACTGCTCCGCAAGACGCGCGCGATGGGTCAAATGCTCGTGGCCGCCAATAAATCAGACCTCCCTGAGCGCACCACAAAGAGCGATATCGAACGCGCCATTCAGGCGGAAAACGGCGAACTGCCGGGCCGGGTTGAAGTCGTTGCAACCTCGGCACTGACGGGGCAGGGAGTCGATGAACTCCGCGACAGGATCGTTCGGTCCGTCGGCGCGGGGGCCAACTCCGGCTCCGAGGGCGAATTGATCACCAACCTGCGGCATCAGCAATTGCTGAAAGAATCTCTCGACGCACTCGGCCGCTGTCGCCGCGCGGCGGAACAGCGGATGCACCATGAGATGCTCCTGCTCGACCTCTACGAAGCGCTGAAGGCGCTCGACACCCTGACAGGCGCCACCGATGTCGAAGACGTTCTGGGCATCATCTTCTCCCGATTTTGCATTGGGAAGTAGCTGATACCGACGCCTTCAGCGCCGGAATTCACTGCGCGCCCGCGACCACAGGGAAATCGACTTCAGATACTCATCCACTTCGCGCACGCGAAGAGCTTTAGCCGCGAGACCCGTAAGGACCAGCCCAACCGGCGTTGCTGCGATCAGAATGATGAAGGCTCCGATGGTGGATTGCCAGTGGATGCGGCCCTCGAGCCAGCGCACAACCTCAAAGGCGCCTGCGGCCCCGACAATCGAGGCGGCGGCAACTCTCACGAAAAACCCTGCAACCTCACCGGCCTGCCTGTTGCCCGTATATCGATAGAGCGAGATAAACAGGACAATCACATAGGCCGAAATGCCGATCGAGCTTGCCAGGGCGAGTCCCTTGTATTGCATCGCCCGGACCAGCGCCCAATAAACCGGAAGGTTCAGAAACGTTACAGCCGTGCCAAGCAGCGCAGGCGTCAGCGTGTTGCGCCCCGCATAATACGCCCGGCCCAGAATGCTTTGCGCACCCCAGGCGGACATGCCGAGCGCGAATAAAGACAGCGCCGCCGCCGTGGCGTCCAGATCAGGGCCGCGCAGCCGCGTGTGCAGGAAAACGAAGTACACCAGGGGCCTGTTCATGGCAAAAGTCAGTGCGGAAACGGGGACCATCAGCAGCAAAAGTCCCTTCAACGTTGTGTTGAGCGTGCGGTTGAGTTCATCGAATTTCTTCTCCGCATAAAGCTGGGCGAGAAACGGAAACGAAGCGACGCCCACGGCCTGCCCGATCACTCCCTGCGGAACGCGCATCAGAAACTTGGCATAACTCAGCCACGTGATCGAGGCTGGGGCGAGATAAGACCCGAACCAGCGGATGATCCAGTCGTCTGAAAACACGACTGAAAGCGCCAGCATGATGGGAATGGTCAGCCTGATGAACATCCTGAAGCCCGGATGCCGCACGTCAAGGTTCGGTTTGAAGCGTGCGCCCACGCGCCGGGCGCCGTAAATCTGAAGCAGGAAATTGCCGGCAAAGGCGCCCGCAAGCACGCCGACGGAAAATCCCGTGATGCCGAGGGTTGAAGCCAGGAGAAATCCGCCGAGAATGATTCCCGTATTGTAGATCACAGGGGCGAGCGAAGGTATCGTGAACCGGCCTTTGGCGTATTGCACCGCGCTCAGAATGCTGCCCAGGTAGAAAAAAATCTGCGCAGGCATCATCAGGCGGGTCAGAAAAACCGCGCGGGCCTTTTCCGACGGATTGAAGCCCGGCGCGATCACGTGCAGAAGCCCGGGGGCAAAGACTTCGCCGGCAACCACGAGCGCAATCAGCAGGAGGACCATCACGCTGATGACCGTCGAGAATACGCGCCAGCCTTCTTCTTCATTGTTCTCGGCAACGTATTTGGCAAAGACGGGAATGAAGGTGATGCTCAGCGAGGCTCCCGCTACGAGATAGTTCACAAAATCCGGGAGCGTAAACGCGGCGTAGTAAGCGTCCGTCACGGCGCTGGAGCCGAATTCGTGGGCGACCGCCCACTCCCGCATGAAACCAAGCACGCGGCTGGCAAGGACGGTGACCATCACAATGCCCGCCGAGGCCGCAATTCGCCGCGTTACAGAATGCGATGCCATGGGCGATGATGTAACACGATTCGGTCCGTTTTGGCCAGTCATTGATTTTCGGGAACGGATGGGATCCGCAGAAGGCCCTTATAAAACCGTTACCGCTGTTGGGGTTTGCAGCGCAAACCGGTGTTCGCAGGTGCGGCAACGCACCATGGGAGGGCGGCGGAGGGCCCGTTCATGCCATCGCCGCCTCGATCTTTGAAGATCGGTACCGCCGCACCGCGGACATTGCTGAACACTCAGTTGATGGTTATCGGTTTCCGCGGCGGCTGAAGCTGATTTCCTGCGCCATCTCCGGGTTTTGCGCGGCGGGACAGGGCCGTCAGGATCTTCACCGAGTTGCAGAAGACGCAGGCTCCGGCACCGGGAACATACCCTCAAACGGTAGCCAAACCTTTTCGCAAGAGAATACATCACTCCGTGATATACATGTTCCGTCTTCGTCGCGCCGCATTTTCGGCAGGGGGTCGCCATAAAAACGTCCGCATAGAATACCACAGGTCCGGCAGGTTGCTGAATAAAGCCAAAACGTCATGCTCGGCGAAGCCCCTCCGTATTTCTTAGAAAATAAAAACCAGGATCGTTCGCTGCGCTTACGATGACAAGCGTAAAATACTTTTTTCAGCAACCCGCTGGACCATCGGGACGGAGGCCCCTGCCAAAGTGCTGGTGCATTCGGAAGGCAAATTCAAAACGCGAAAGGGAATTGAACACGAACATGCAGATCACGAAAATCGAAACCGCGGTGATTGAAGCAAACTACGACTGGACGATTGTGAGAGTGAGCACGGACAAAGGCGTCACCGGCTGGGGCGAGGCGTTCTTTGCGCCCGGCCTGACGGGCGTCATCCGCGAATTCAACGAGTTTCTGCCCGGCGAAGACCCGCGCGACGTGGACCGCCTGACGCGCCTGATGCGCACGGCGATGGGGGCCACCGGCACGGCGGGCATGGGTTATCACGCCATCAGCGGCGTTGAGACGGCACTTTGGGACATTGTGGGTAAAGACGCCGGGCTGCCGGTGTATCAATTTCTGGGAGGAAAGTACCGCGACCGCGTCCGCATTTACGCCGACTGCCACGCGGGCAAAGGGCTTGCAAGCCTGTCGCCGGTGCTCCTGCCGCGCACGCCCGGCTGGGCGCAAAAGCCCGGCAAGACCCAAAGCGAGCGCACAGAACTGAGCCCGAAATATCACGGCGGGCAGAAGTCTGAAGCCCGCCAGATTCGCGCCGAGGATTATGCCCGGCACGCCCGCGCCATGAAGCAGCGCGGCTTTACGGCGCTGAAGTTCGATGTGGATGTGCCCAGCGAATATTCACTGGACGATTACAACCGCTGCCTGACGCGCAGGGAAATCGAGCTGATGGCGGGCCTGGTGGACTCGCTGCGCAAGGCGCTGGGGCCGGAAGTCGATCTGGCCATCGACTGCCACTGGAATTACGGCGTGAATGACGCCATCAAGCTGGCACGCGCCTGCGAGCCTTTCGACCTGCTCTGGCTGGAAGACCCCATTCCGCCGGAAAACACCGACGCCATGCGCCGCGTAACCGAAGCCACCTCCACGCCCATCGCCACGGGCGAGAACCATTACCAGCGCCACCACTTCCGCGAACTGCTCGAGCGCGAAGCGGTGGATATTCTTGCGCCCGATTATCAGAAGGTCGGCGGACTGCTCGAAGGGCGGCGCATCGCCGACATGGCGGAAGTCCATTACATCGCCGTCGCACCGCACAACATCTCCAGCCCCATCGGCACTATGGCCTCTGCGCACCTGTGCGCCGCCACGCCGAACTTCCTGGCGCTTGAATGGCACGCTGAGTCCGTTCCGTTCTTCGATGACCTCATCAAAGGCCGCAAAAAACCCCTGATCGAAAACGGCTATATCGAAGTGAGCGACAAGCCCGGCCTCGGCATCGATCTCGATGAGCAGGTGGCATGGAAGTATCGCAAACAGGGCGAGGCGTTCTTCAACCAGCCGGCGTAAGCGCGTAGCCATGGCACCGGGTTTGTGCCGTGGGAATTTTGCAGGTAGCAGGTAGCCACGGCACTGGCTTTGTGCCGTGGGAATTTTGACGCAGGACAAACCAAGCCCACGGCATAGAATCGCTGCCGTGGCTACTCGCCATCATCGGAATCCGCAGCTACGCGCTCCAGATCGATTATCCTCCGGATTGGGTGGGGGCGGGCCGACTCGCCGATTCAGAAACGAGGCTGACTGCGCCGGTTGCCGCGCGTCGAAGCAAGGGCCGCTGACCGCAGACCCGGCGGTTTGGGCTGTCCGGTGAATCTACGGCAGCGGGCGCCTGAAAGATGGGCGGGCGAAGGCAGGGGCGTGTCAGGAGTCCGTGCCGGAACTCCCGGCGGAGCCTCGAGTGATGGGCTAGTCACGGCCATACAGTTAAAATGGGACAAATGGGATTTTGTGGACAATTTTTGTCAATTCGTAAATGATGGATAGATCATAACTTAGAATTTTCGCATGCGGGCCCGTGCGCACTTCAATTTGAAAATCGCGTCTTTAATGCGCACCGGGTAAAAACCGCCTCTTCACGTTTACTGCTCTCTGATGGATGCAGCCTTGCGTCGGATCACCGGTTCTTCCAAACCGGTTTGCGTTTTTCGAGCAGCGCGCGGAGACCTTCCTGAGAATCTTCAAGTTCGAACAACTGGTTGAGGTAGATATCCTGCGCGCGCCTGAGGGCTTCGGCGAAGGGCATCCACGTTCCGTGGAAGATCACACGCTTGAGCAGTTGCAGCACAGGGCCGCTTTCGTCGGTGATGCGTTTGACCATCGCATCGACGGTGGCTTCGAGGTCTGCGCGCGGCACCACGCGGTTGACGAGGCCGATTTCAAGGGCGGTTCGAGCGCTGATGGGTTCGCCGGTGAGCAGGAATTCCATGGCGCGGCGCGGCCCGATCACGCGCGGATAGACTACTGCACCGAGCGGCGGAAAGACCCCGAGCTTGATTTCCGGCTGGCGGAATTGTGCGTTCTCGGTGGCGATTACGAGATCGCAGAAAGCTGCGAGTTCGCTGCCGGCGCCGGATGCGATACCGTCAACGACAGCGAGCACGGGTTTGGAGACATCCATCATCGCGCGGAAAACGTTGTGGAATGCATCCATCATCTGAAACACGAGTTGTGCCGTGTAGCCTTCAACGCCGACGCCCATCGAGAAATAGCCTTTGCATTCGGGCGACGCATCGAGCAGGATCAATCTCACCTCTTCGCGATGATTCAGGCTTTCGATAGCAGCGGTCATCTCGTTGAGCATCTCGATGTTCATCACGTTCTGCCGTGGACGGTTCATCGTGAGATGCGCGACGGTGCCGTTGTCATTCCAGCGGATGTATTGGAAGCTTTTTTTCTTTGGCTCGGCGCTTGTTATTTCTGTTGCCGGCTGTTCGATTTCTTCGGGCACTTCAATCTCCTTCTGAACCGCGGTGTGGATTTCCAATCCCATGCTTATTGATCGGCGGATCCCGGGGCCGGCTTCAATGGGATGGTGAATTTGCTGGTTGCTTCCGGCGGGTTTGTGCGATACCGCGTGCCGCTTAAAGCCTTCCGGGGTTTGCGCTATCATAATGCCATGATCACGGAGCATCGAAGCAGGACCGCAAATACAATTCTTCTCGCGGTGATTTGTGGAATGGCAACAGTATCGTCGATGGGATTCGCCGGGAGCCGTCCCATTTATGCCGAGCACGCCGACGCGCGGCAGCAAATTGCCGAGGCGATATCACAGGCGTCAAAAACGGAACGAAACATCGTCCTGATTTTCGGCGCCAACTGGTGACCGGACTGTCATGCGCTGGACGCGCAGATGCACAAGCCCGAACTGGCACGCCTGATCGAACAGAACTACGTCGTAGTAAACATCGACGTGGGGCGCTTCGACAAGAACCTCGATATCGGGAAGAAATACGGCGTGCCCGTCAACAAAGGCATTCCAGCAATCGCTGTGCTCGATCCACACGGGAAGCTCCTCTACGCGCAGAGCCAGGGGCAGTTCGCGAACGCCCGTGTGATGCCCTACGAGGATTTCGCGGAGTTCTTCGAGAAGTGGAAACCGAGACTGTAAAGGGAATCCACGACGCAAGACTTCTTCCTTATGCCTGCGCTTGTTCTGCTTCGCGGCGCTGGAAGATTTCGATATAGACGTTGACGAGCGAAACCGCGGCGGGAGTGATGCCGGGGATGCGGAGGGCCTGGCCAAGCGTGAACGGCCGGACGCGCGTAAATTTCTCAACGACCTCGCGCGAGAGGCCGGAGACCCTGCGGTAGTCGAACCATTCGGGAATGCGGCGCTGTTCGGCGCGCTTCATGTGTTCGATGTGTTTTTCCTGCTGGGCCAGGTAGCCTTCATACTTGAGGTCCGTTTCAATCCGCCGCGCCTCTTCGCGGGCCATCAATGACGCCAGACTGTCGCCGTGGCTCGCTGCAATTGGCTCACTGCCCGTCTGCCGCAGCCCCTCGTTGATCCATTCCATGAGGTCTTCGATTCCGATCTCCGGCCGCTTGAGAAGCTGCGCGCCGCTCAGGGTCGCCGGGCCCGTGAAGCGCTCGCCCGAGATCATCCCGAGGCGCGAATAAATGTCACGGCCGACACGCGACTCTGGATCGAGCCGTGTTTCGAGGAGAAACTTCGTGGCGGCGGAAATTCGTTTCTGCTTCTGCAGAAATGCGTCGTAATCCTTCTGCCGGATAGTCCCGACCTTATAGCCAATCGGCAGAAGGCGCTCGTCGGCGTTGTCGATGCGCAGATGCAGGCGGAACTCCGCGCGCGACGTGAACATGCGGTAAGGTTCATCCACGCCCTTGTTGACCAGATCGTCGATCAGGATGCCTGTGTAACCCTGGGTCCGGCTGATGATAAGCGGCTCGCGCCCCTGGAGGCGCAGCCCGGCGTTGATGCCCGCCATGATTCCCTGGCAAGCGGCCTCTTCGTATCCAGTCGTACCATTGATCTGTCCGGCAAGGAACAGGTTTTGGATTTTCTTTGTTTCAAGCCACGGATAAAGTTCCGTCGGCTGGACCATGTCATATTCGATGGCGTAGCCGGGGCGGATCATCTCCGCATTTTCAAGCCCCGGAATTGACTTCACCATTGCCACCTGAACGTCAATGGGCATCGACGTGGACATGCCGTTCACGTATATTTCATTGGTGTCGAGGCCTTCGGGTTCGAGAAAAAGCTGGTGGTGCGGCTTGTCCGGGAATTTTACGATCTTGTCTTCAATCGACGGGCAGTAGCGCGGCCCGATGCTTTTGATCTGGCCCGAATAAAGCGGCGAGCGGTGCAGGTTCTCGCGGATCGCGCGATGCGTTTCCTCATTCGTGAAAGCGATCCAGCATACGGTCTGCTCCTGCGTGATGGCGCGCGTGCGGAAGCTGAACGGCGTCGGAACCGGATCGCCCGGCTGCACCTGGAATTTCGAGAAATCAATCGTGCGTCGATCCAGACGCGGCGGTGTGCCGGTTTTCAGGCGGCCTACTTCAAAGCCCATCCTTCGCAGCGCTTCGCCCAGCATCACCGCCGGAGGCTCGCCCGAGCGCCCCGCGGGATATTTCTGCTCGCCGCAATGGATCAGCCCATTCAGGAACGTTCCTGTCGTGATGACTACGGCACCGGCCTCAACCGTTCGGCCGTCGCGAAGCAGAACCCCACGCACACGACGGCAGGGGAGGACTGTGCCTTCTCGCGGGTGATTTGGCGCATACTCGGGTGCAACGCACGCGGCCTCTTGCGGGACCCCGGAGGGTTCACGGACTGTTTCCATCAGCAGGTCGATGACCTCCGCCTGCTTGATCCGCAGGTTCGGCTCCTGTTCAAGTACCTGCCGCATCCTGACGCGATAGAGCTTCTTGTCGGCTTGCGCTCGCGGCGACCACACTGCCGGCCCGCGGCTGGTATTGAGCAGGCGGAACTGGATTCCCACCGCGTCAATCACCTCGCCCATCACGCCGCCCAGCGCGTCCACTTCGCGGACCAGGTGGCCCTTGGCAATGCCGCCCACCGCAGGATTGCAGGACATCTGGCAGATCAGATCCAGATTGATCGTATAGAGCGCGGTCTTCAGTCCCATGCGCGCGGCAGCCATCGCTGCCTCAACGCCCGCATGACCGGCGCCGACAACTACCACGTCATACTTCTCTGTAAACGTTGTCTGCATGGCCCCAAATCCCGAAGCGGTTAAACGATCATTTTAGCTGACCTCGCATCAGATTTCATCGCCTGATCGTCCCTGGCACTGCAAACGAAGCGCAGTTCAGCCGAGGGATAGCCGTTGTCCCCTGGAAGCACGTGCAACAATAATGATTCGTGCATGCCGCGCCGTCCTTCAGGGCAAACCTTGTCGTACCGCCGCGCCGCTGAGAATGGGCTCAATGCTCATCATTCCCTCGGAACGTATCCTGACCCGGAAATGACCGACAATCGACGAAGCTGTTGGAGACGGGCAGGCCAGGATGATTTTTGGATCATAGGATTTGACAAACACCACCGACTGCCGATACTGTAACTTGCTCCTATGAATATCCTGGTTTTAGGTTCAGGCGGGCGTGAGCACGCCCTGGTATGGAAACTGCGCGAAAGCCAGATGACCGAGGACATCTTCTGTGCGCCGGGCAATGCCGGCATTGCGCAGATTGCCGAATGTTTTCCAATTGATCTCTCCAACCCTGCGGAGATGTTGCAACTGGCCGAGCAGGTCAACGCCGATCTGACAGTCGTGGGGCCGGAAGCTCCTCTGGTCGCAGGTGTGGTGGACGAGTTCCACCGTGCAGGCCGCAGAATCATCGGGCCGACGAAGGCAGCGGCGCAACTGGAAGGAAGCAAGATTTTCGCGAAGGAATTCATGCGCCGTCACGGGATACCGACCGCGCGGTTTGAGGTGGCGGACGACTTTGCGAGCGGAGCCCAGGCCGTTTCGAAATTCGGACTGCCGGTGGTCATCAAGGCCGATGGGCTGGCAGCGGGGAAAGGCGTCGTTGTGGCCCGGACCCGAGAAGAAGCGGAGAAGGCGCTGGACGACTTTATGGTCCAGAAGTTGCTGGGCAGGGCAGGCGAAAGAGTGGTGATCGAAGAATGTCTGACGGGCGAGGAAGTGTCCTTCATCGTTCTGGCAGGAGACCGGGGCTGGTTGCCGCTCGTACCTTCGCAGGACCACAAGGCCGCGTTCGACAACGATCAGGGACCCAATACGGGCGGCATGGGCGCTTACAGCGACGATTCAATCCTCAGCAATCGGATGCGGGAAGAGATATTGAAATACATCATTGAGCCCACGCTGGCCGGCATGGCGACCGATGGAATCCCGTACCGGGGATTTCTTTATTGCGGACTGATGATGACTGCAACAGGTCCCAAAGTTCTTGAATATAACGTTCGCCTCGGCGATCCGGAAGCTCAACCGATTATGATGAGGCTGCGCTCCGACCTGTGCGAGATCCTTCTGGCTTCGCTCGAGGGACAACTGCCGGCGGTTGACGCACGCTGGAGTCCGAACCCTTCCGTGTGCGTCGTGCTGGCTTCGAAAGGTTATCCGGGCAAATTTGAAACCGGCAAGGTGATTCGGGGGATCGAGGCGGCGGAGTCGAGGGGCGGCGTCAAGATTTTCCACGCTGGAACGGTGTTTCGTGACGGACAACTTCTGACGGCCGGCGGGCGCGTTCTGGGCGTGACGGCTATTGCGGAGGACCTGCCATCGACGATCGAGCAGGCGTATATCGCCGTGAGCAAGATCCATTTTGAAGGAATGCAATACCGGCGCGACATCGGGGCGAAAGGGCTGCGCCGGCTCAAGTTGTCCCGCGGCGTTCGCTATCCGAGCAATCAGGCGGGAAACCCGCCTGTGGCATAGCGGCAGGAGCAGATCAACTTCGGGCGGTTTGTCTGCAACACGATATCCACATCTTCAAGGAGAAACAAATGGCTGAAAAAGGCAACGCATTGGTCGGCATTATCATGGGAAGTGACACAGACCTTCCTGTGATGAAAGAAGCGGCGGCAACGCTTCAGAAGTTTGGCGTACCGTTTGAGATCGACATAACTTCGGCGCATCGATCGCCGGCGCGGACATCCGAATATGCGCGGACTGCTGCTGAGCGCGGGCTGAAGGCAATCATTGTGGGCGCGGGAGGTGCGGCGCATCTGGCGGGAGTTGTGGCCGCGGAAACAACACTGCCCGTGATCGGGGTCCCCATGCCTACAACTTCCCTGCAGGGCATGGATTCGCTGCTTTCGACGGTGCAGATGCCTGCGGGCATTCCGGTGGCGACCGTTGCGATTGGCAAGTCCGGCGCAGTCAACGCAGCGGTCCTGGCTGCACAGATTATTGCTACGGCCGATGCCGCGCTGGCGAAGAAGCTTGTGGAGTACAAGAAGGACCTGGCGCGGGGCGTGGAGGAGAAATCCGAAAGGGTGAAGCGGGAATTTACCCTGTGACCCGGAGTTGAATAGCCGGCTTGGATCCGTGCTTTTCCTGCTCTTGCAAGGCAAACGATCCGGGCATGGAGTGTTTGATCGGCGATCGGGACGTTCCGTTACGGCTTTTTCTCGAACTTGAGGGCTGCGGAATTGATGCAGTACCGCAGGCCTGTTGGCGGGGGACCGTCGGGAAACAAATGGCCGAGGTGTGCGTCGCACCTGCTGCACAGCACTTCTACTCGCTGCATCCCGAAGCTTGAGTCGGCTTCGGTGCGGATATTGTGCTCGTCCACAGGAGCCCAGTAACTTGGCCAGCCTGTTCCGGAGTCAAACTTGTTCTCGGAACTGAAAAGGTCGGCCCCGCAACAGACGCAGCGGTAGATTCCTTTCTCGTGCTGGTCGCAGTACTCGCCGGTGAACGGAGGTTCGGTGCCTTTCTGGCGCGTGACGTAATATTGCGCCGGTGTCAGTTCTTTTCTCCACTGTTCGTCTGTCTTGATCACTTTCGAATCTTTCATTCTTACCGTCCTTCGAAGGGGCCCGAGGCGCGTACTGCGTTATGTTCAGGCTTGCCAGGCCTTGTTGTTCGATGGTAGCAGAAGAAATAAGAAAGTCAGAGCGGAAACCTTTTGTTGCGCCCGTGATAGCGACGGGGCATAGGGTTGCTATAATTCTGGAGTTTGCCAATGGACGGAATCAGATTGGCATAAGTGAGACGGAATGTTCAAAACGATTGAGTGGACAAGCGAAGGCGTACGCATGATTGACCAGACGCTCCTGCCCGGCGAGGAGGTCTATCGGACGTACAAAACCTGCCAGGAAGTGGCGGAGGCGATCCGGTCGATGGTCATTCGCGGGGCACCGGCCATTGGCGTGGCGGCCTCGATGGGCGTCGCCCTGGGAGTCAAGAACTCTCGCGCGCAGAGCGTGGCAGAACTCAAAGCGGAATTTGAAACGATTGCGGACACGATTTCCAAAACCCGGCCCACGGCCGTCAATCTCTTTTGGGCCATTCATCGCATGCGGGCGGCATTTGAAAAGGCCCTTGCCGGCCCGGGAACAGATTCCGAAAAGATCGCTCGTGTGCAGGTGGTACTCGAAGATGAAGCCCGGCGCATGCTCGCGGAAGATATCGCAGTGAATGAGGCCATGGGGCGGTACGGCGCCACCTTGCTTCAAGACAATTCGACTGTCCTGACGCATTGCAACGCCGGAGCGCTTGCCACAGGAGGCTATGGCACGGCCCTTGGAGTCATTCGTGCAGCCGTGTCGCAGGGCAAGAGGATCAATGTCCTTGCAGATGAGACGCGGCCGTTTCTTCAGGGCGCCCGCCTGACGGCCTGGGAGTTGGCAAAAGACGGCATTCCGGTGACGGTCATTACGGACAACATGGCAGGCCATTTCATGAAGCAGTCGAAAGTCCAGGCGGTCATCGTAGGCGCGGACCGCATCGCTGCGAATGGCGACGTTGCCAACAAAATCGGAACTTACACTGTGGCTGTGCTGGCGCGCGAGAACGGGGTTCCGTTTTACGTGGCCGCGCCCCTATCGACGATTGACCTGAGCCTTGCGTCGGGCGATGAGATTCCGATCGAGGAGCGTTCGCCCGCGGAAGTTACTCACTGGCGAGGCATCCAGACAGTTCCCGATAACGTAACCGCCCTTCATCCAGCTTTCGACGTGACGCCTCATCGTTACATAACGGCCATCATTACTGAGCGCGGGATCGCGCGGGAGCCTTACACCGAAAGCTTGAAAGCGCTTTTTGAAGAAAGCGGAGTCCGCCAGACTTCGCGATAGCAGTTGGATGGTGCACTGGCGAGTTGCGCGGCAGGGGAGGCTTATTCGTGGTGGAGAGCGACAATCGGGTCCAGCCGTGAGGCTTTGAGGGCAGGCCACAATCCAAAAAACAATCCAATACTCACCGAAACAACAAATCCCACCGCAACCGACCACAATGGGACTGCGGGAGTCAGGCTGGAAAAGATGAGCGGGACGCCAAATTTAAGGAGGTAGCCCAGAATGATTCCCAACATTCCGCCCGTGCCGGTCAGCGTCATGGCCTCCAGCAGAAATTGCCAGATGATGTCATGCCGGCGCGCGCCGATGGCCTTTCGTATGCCGATTTCGCGCGTCCGCTCCGTAACGGAGACCAGCATGATGTTCATGACACCGATGCCACCCACCATCAGGCCAATGGAAGAAATCACCACCATCACCAGGGCCACCGTTCCAGTGATCTGATTGAATTGCCGGATGACCGAGGCGGCGGTCGCCATGCCGAAGTTGTTTTCCTGGTCCGGTTTGACCTTCCGCATCCTTCGCAGAACGGCGGTGATCTCATCCATCGCCTCATTCATGCGGTTGGGGTACGCCATGGCCAGGATGAAGTTCTCTTTTGCCTCAGGGTAGATTTTCCTGAACGTCCAGTACGGAATGTAAACGGTGCGGTCGCTGCCGTTGTCGCCAAGAAATGCCAGTCTCTTGGCCAGCGTCCCAATAACCTGAAACGTGTTGCCGCCCACCGTGATCTCTTTGCCGATGGGGTCCTCACCCTGGAAAAACCTTTCGGCAACATCGGCGCCGATAACAGCCACATTGCGGCGATGAGTGTCTTCAACGCTGGTATAAGTCCGCCCGTCAGCAATCTGGGCATTGGTGATGGCAAAATCTTCCGAAGTAGCGCCCTGGAGATTGGCGTCCAGCATGTCCTGCCCTTTATATTTGGCGCCGACGGGAGGTCCCTGATAAAAAATCTCGACGGCAACATCCTTTACGTCCGGGCAGAATTGCCGGATGGCCATAGCCTCTTCGTACTGAAGCGGTTTGCGCATTCGTTCTTCGCGCGTGAGCCGGAAATGAATGCCGGGCTCAAACTTGTAAATGAAGATCGAGTTGGCCCCGTATTGCTCCATGGTCTCGACAAGCTGATTGTTGAGCCCCGTAATGATGGAGGCGACGAGAATCACCGTGGCGGTCCCGACCAGGACGCCAAGGATCGTGAGGAACGAACGGAACTTGTGGGTGCGGAGCGTATCGAGCGCCAGCAGCAGGTTTTCCCGGAAGTTTCGGAGTTGTTTCGCCACGCCTAACCTTCCGCCCGCAAAGCTTCAATAGGGTCGAGCCGCGCCGCCTTGCTTGCAGGATAAATTCCGAAGAAAAGCCCGACAATGACGGACAGGCTGACGCCTACGATAATGGCGCTGAGCGGGACTGTGGACGTAACGTATTTCTGGACAATCAGATTGATTAACATCGCAAGTATGATGCCCGCAACCCCGCCGGTTCCGGCCATCACCGCGGATTCAATGATGAACTGTGTCAGGATATCGCGGCGGCGCGCACCCAGCGATTTTCGGATGCCGATTTCATGCGTGCGGTCGGTCACGCTGGCCAGCATGATGTTCATGATCACAATGCCGCCGACCACCATAAAGACTGCAACCACGCCGATGGTGACGGCAAAAATCGTTCCGGTCAGGCGCTGCCACAGGCTCATGATGGACTCCGAGGCATTAATGCCGAAAGTGTCGGCCTCGTTGTAACGCAAATGGCGCCGCACGCGCATCAGGGACCGGACTTCGTCCTCAAGATGGATCATCTGTGCAGAGGACCATGCCTGGATGCTGATATTCAGCTCCGGCTCATTGAAGAAGAACCGCTGGAAAGTGGTAAGCGGGATGATGACAAAAGCGTCCTGGCTTTGTCCGAAGGTCGTACCGATTTTTTCCGCGACGCCGATGACGCGAAATGATTTATCGCCGACCCGGATCTCTTTGCCGATGGGATCAACGTTTGGAAAGAATTTGTCCACAAGGTCCGTTCCGATAAAACAAACCGGCGCGGCGTGGAGATAATCCGATTCGGAAATGTAGCGGCCATAGTCAACTTTCTGCTGGCCGATATCAATCATGCTGGGTGTCACTCCCGTCAGATTCACATCGTAGAGGACTTGATTTCCGTAATGCGCCGTTGGAGTGCCGTATTCCGCCGTGGCACCGATGGTTTTATAGCCCTGGAGATTGTCCTTAAGGAAGCGGTAGTCCTCCGTGCGAATGGGGCGATTGCGGCGTCGCTGATTCAGCCAGGATTCGTAACCCTGGGCCCAGGTGTATTGGCTTACGATAAAGGTGTTGACGCCGAGATTGGCCACATGCTCAGCGATGTAGAGGTTCATTCCGTTGATGACGGACATCACCACGATCAGCGTGGTCGTGGCGATCACCACGCCGAGCAGGGTGAGGAATGACCGCAGCTTGTGGGTGTTCAGGGCCTCGACGGCGATCCAGAAGGCCTCCCGCGCAGTGACCCAGGCGTTATAGAGTTCACCGTGCTTGCGCCGAGGATTGCTTTGGGGTGCTCGTTTGAAGATTCCTGCATTCACGGAATTTCCTGTCGGAAGCCTCGGCCTTCGCCCCTAGACCACTTTCTCATCGCGATCGATCCTGCCATCGCGAATATGGATGATGCGATGGGCCCGGGCAGCGATGTCGTGCTCATGCGTCACCAGCACGATGGTGTTGCCGGACTCGTGGAGGCGGTCAAAGAGATTCATGATTTCATCGCCTGTCGCGGAATCCAGGTTGCCAGTCGGTTCATCGGCAAGAATGATCGAGGGATTATTGATCAGGGCGCGCGCAATGGCCACGCGCTGGCGCTGTCCGCCGGAAAGCTGGTTCGGCCTGTGGTCCATCCGGTCGCCCAATTCCACCATGCGAAGCACTTCTTCCGCACGCGCCCGCCTTTCTGCCGGCGGCGTGCCGTTATAAATCAGCGGCAGTTCGACGTTGTGAAGGGCCGTGGCGCGGGGCAGCAGGTTGAAGGTCTGGAAAACGAAGCCGATTTCCTTATTGCGAATGTACGCGAGTTCGTCGTCGGTGAGTTCGCTGACCAGCCGGCCATTCAGCCAATAACGCCCACTGGTGGGAGTGTCCAGGCAGCCAATCAGGTTCATCAAAGTGGATTTTCCTGACCCGGAGGGGCCCATGATGGCAACGTATTCTCCGCGTTTGATGGAAAACGACACGCCGGAAAGCGCGTTGACGCTCACCGCCTCCATATCATATGTCTTCCACAAATCCTGGGCGAGAATGATAGTTCCGTCTTCAGGCGCTGCGTTTTCCCAATATGCTGTGGCGTCGGGTTGTGGTTCCATCGTTGGATAGGGTTTCATAAGTTAATCTCAGATTTCAAAGGCCCTCTGGATGCGACTTCTGCGTCCACCGATGCGTTATGATGAAGGCGGGCCCATCGCCTTAACGCTGTTGTCAACCTTGACTCTCGCATCATTCTTGAGGGTGCGCAGGACCTGGTAACTGCCCGTGACGATCTGCTCGCCGGGCTGGAGCCCGCTGAGGACCTCGACGTTCATTGTGCCCATGATCCCCGTCTTTACAGGAGTGAAAACGGCGCGTCCGTCTTTAACCACAAACACGCCCTGAATTTCCTTCTTGCTTTCCGGGCTTCCGCCCGTCGTTGCCGGTTCAGCCGCGAGCGCTTTTCCTTTGGCTTTCGCATTCTTTTCCCTCTCAAGTTCGGCCTGGTCGCGGACGGTCAGAGCCTGAATGGGGATGACGACTGCGTCCTTACGGGTGGCGGTTGTAATCTTGGCAGTAGCCGAAAGGCCGGGCCGCAATCCCGGAGGTGGGTTGTCCAGCGTGACCGAAACAGTGAAATCCTTGGCCTCACCCTGGCTTGTCGCTGTGCTCAGGCTGCTGTTGGTCGTCGTCTGGCCGGATGTAGAACTGACAGCACTCATTCCGATTTCTGTTACGCGGCCTTTGAACGTCTTGTCCGGGATCGCATCGATGCTGACCTCAGCGGGTTGCCCATATTTGATGCCCAGGATGTCAGTCTCATCCACGTTTACGACAGCGTTGATCACGGAAAGGTTGGCGACCTGGAAGAGAGCGCTTCCCGGCTGATTTTGAATGCCAGGGACCACGTTCTCTCCCACATGCACGGGCAGATAGGTGATGATGCCGTCAAATGGAGCGGTGTAGATCGTTTTGTTGCGAGCGTCTTTGACGCCTATCAGTTGTGCCTGCGCCTGCAACACACGTGCTCGCGACATGTCACGGTTAAATGTAGCCTGGCGGAGTTGCGCCCTCGCCTGCTCAACCTGCGCTTTGGAGGATTCAACCGCAGCCTCCGCAACCTGATAGTTGCTGAGGTCCTGATCGAAGACCTGGCGCGCAATCAATTGTTCCTTGAACATTTGTTGCGCCCGGGCGAAATCATCCTTCGCCTGTTGAAGCTTCGCCTGCGCCTGAGCGAGATTTGCCTGGGCCGTTTGGAGGTTTGCGGTTGCGGATTGAACGGCCGCCTCCTGGACCCGAGCGTCTGCGCGGGCCGAGGTCAGTGCGGCTTCCTGAGCCCGAACGTCGGCTTCCTGCTGAACATCTTCCGTCCGCATAAGCAGTTGACCCTTCTTGACGGAATCGCCCTCCTTTACGAGTATCTCGGTCACCTTACCGAAGGAGTTGGCGTTAACCGTAGCGAACTTGTCAGGAGGTGGCTTGATTTCCCCCGAAGCTGTAACGATCGCGGAAAGGTCCTGCCGCAGTACCTTGCCGGTCTGGACGGTTACCAGACCGCGGTGGCTCCATGCGATTCCTCCAATGACCAACCCGGTCAGAACCAGGATTCCACCGATGAGAAGCAGAACCTTCCTGGCCGTGGTCAGGCGGCGTTTCGGACGCCCTCCAATAGGTCCGCGCGACGGCATGGGTTCCTCTGCGGGAAGATGGTTGATTTGGCCTATCTTGACTTCGGTTGTTTGACCCATTGTTGCCTTCTCGAATGATTTCCTGGATCGGAAAAGCGAGAGCAGGCGGTCGCGATACCCTAGACGCCCGCCCCTCCGATCAGCCTGTGTGCATGCCAGCAGGAATCATTGTTCAATCTTTCTATACGCTTGAGCTGCGAAAAAGGTTCCGCTTCGGCTTTTATTCATTTCAGCGTCCCCCGTCCGTTGCCAGGCAGGATCACGATGGGATATGCTTCTCCATTGATACACCTACAATCCATTCTACTCTACAGCCAGCCTCCCTTCGAATAAATAGCAACGATATGGCCCGGAAGGCAGGCCTCCCGGCCGGTGGGACCTTCGGAACGTGGCTGGCCTCTCAATTCCCGAACGCCTGGTGAATTTCAGGCCACCTTACGGGTCGAACCGACATCATTAGTAGTTAAAGCCTTGAGCACATCAATGGCGGGGTACGTTGCGGGCATGGATTGGGTTGACTTTCCAGTTTGCGAAAAATACAATTGATTCTATTGATTCTCCGAGGCGGAGAAGGGAGGAGTGCAGGTGGGTAGGGAAGCTTATGGGTCTCGGAAATTCAATATCCTGATGCGGTTGACCGCGACGTTCGTGATCCTGGCAGGAGTCCTAGGATTTGGGATTCTGCCGGTCTTCGCAGGCAAAGGGAAGAACAGCGATGACAACCAGAAGCTAACCAAGCAGGAACGTCGCCGCGAAAAAGCGATCCAGAAGGAAATGGAAAGCCCGTATAAGCAGTGGATTAACGGGCCAATTTCCTACATTATCACCCCTGAGGAGCGGGCCGCCTTCAAGAAGCTCACAACGGACGAGGAACGCGACCAGTTTATCGAGGAATTCTGGCGACGTCGCAATCCTACTCCGGGCTCTCCGGAAAACGCATTCAAAGAAGAATTTTACCGGCGGATTGCCTACGCTAATGAGCATTTTTCTTCAGGCATTCCCGGTTGGCGAACGGACCGCGGGCACATCTACATCATGTATGGTCCGCCCGATGACATCGAATCGCACCCGAGCGGCGGGACCTACGTTGCGAACCCCAACGAACTTCCTTATATGGGTCCTGACGCTTCCAATACGATGACAACTTATCCGTTCGAGCGCTGGACGTACCATTACATTCCTGGAATCGGCGAGAATGTCGAGCTTGAATTTGTTGACCCCACGCTGACCGGCGAATATCACCTGACCATGAACCCCTGCGAGAAGGACGCGATGGCGAACGTTCCCGGGGACATGACGGGATGCCAGGGTGGAGTAGCGATAGGCCCAATCTGGAACCCGAACCTTGTGATCAGTCCCAGCCAATTGAGCGGGAACAGCAGCAACGGGTCCGGGTCCGGAGCCATGGTGACTTCCAACATCATGGGCGCACAATATGACGAATTCAACCGGTTGGACCTGTATGCCAAAATCTTCCAGCCGCCGGCAGTAAAATTCAACGATCTGAAGGCCATGGTCACTTCTACAGTGACCGCGCAGTTGCTGCCCTTCAGCGTCCGCACTGACTTTATCAAAATCACGGATGACACTGTTCTGACGCCGGTTACGATTCAGGTCCCGAACCGTGAAATGCAGTTCGAAAACAAGGACGGTGTGATGCACGCGGTCCTTGATATTTATGGACAGCTCACGACAATCGGCGGCAGGGTCGCCAATACGTTTGAGCAAGCCGTTTCGGTTGATGTCCCACCGCACGATTTCCAGGCTTATGTAAACCAGAAATCGGTTTACCAGAGGGCCGTGTATCTGCGCCCCGGGCGCTATAAGCTGAGCGTTGTGATCAAAGACGACCACAGCGGCCACATGGGATCAGAAAACCTTGGCATCATCGTGCCGCAATTCAGCGACGACAAATTAACCACGAGTTCGTTGATCCTTGCGGACCTGATCCAGCCACTGCCGACGAGCCAGGTGGGATCAGGGCCGTTCGTGATCGGCGGGACAAAGGTGCGGCCGAACGTCAATCAGGTCTTCACGCAAAGCCAGAACTTCGGCATCTACATGCAGGTTTATAACCTGGGCATCGATCCAAAAACGCACGCACCGTCTGCGAACATCGAGTACATGATCTCAAGAGACGGGAAAACCATTTTGAATCAGACGGAGTCAGCGGCGACGATCAAGGACGCTTCTGAGCAGGTCACGCTTGAAAAGACAATGCCTGCGAAGTTGCTGCAACCCGGCAAGTATACGCTCCAGATCAAGATCATGGACAACGTGAAGAACCAGACGGACACGCAGACGACCAATTTCCAGGTTGAGCCATAGGGCATGGATGCCGGGAACGAATCGATAGCGGGAACCTAAAACTTTTGGAAGAAGAGGCCGAGGCGTCATGCGAAGTTTGAATAGACCGAGGCGAGGCGGGGAACTGCTTTCGGCTGCGATATCTCTCTGCCTGCTTCTTGCTACCTCTCAGGGCTTTGGGTCCGATTACGGCAGAATCTCGGGCCAAGTGACGGACAGTTCGGGCAAGCCGGTCATGGGAGCTACGGTCCTGCTGCTGGGTCCCGGAATCGATGGCCCAACCGGGTTCCTCAACGGTTCTCTCAACAGGGCGTTCACAGACTCTCATGGCAGGTTTACAATCGGCCACGTTGCGCCCGGTTGGTATTCTCTCCAGGTTATTTCACCGGCGAAGCTTCCGGGTTTTCGCGAGAAGGTGCATGTGCGGCCGGGCGCGACAACGCTTGAAGCATTCACGTTGAACGATTTCCTCTCCGGAATCCACCTGCAAAAGCCTTCCAGCGAGCTACGGTCATGGGAAAATGAATGGAAATGGATATTGCGAACGTCGGCCTCGACACGCCCCGTTCTGAGATACCGAAAAGCTGATCAGGACCGCAAAAAGGCTGCTGAGCGACCGACGCTGCCGCCTGTCCGTGTGTTTGCCATGGTTCCAGGAACGGTTGGAGCTAACGGCCTTTCGCAGGATGCCGGCACTGACGCCGTGGTGGCGTACCTGCATTCCCTCGACCCGGACTCTGATGTGCTCGTGGCAGGATCCCTCAATCGAAGCGACTTGGGCGGATCGTCAGTGGTTGCGGACTACCGAAGGGGCTTCCTGAAAAAGAATCATCAGGAGATCAGCCTTGCTGTCCACCAGTTGAACATGGACGGGAACGACGTTCCTGCTGCCTCAGCAGATGGACAGGATGTTCCCATGTCCCGCGCCATGGTTTTGCGTTACGTTCAGACCCGCCAAATCTCCGACGCGCTGACCGTGACCGCCGGTGTTGAGATGCGATATCTGAACTCGGTGCGGGACGCAAGCAGCAGTCAGCCCGAAATCGACCTTGCGTATCGGCTTAATCCGTCAACCGTGCTGCACTTGCGTTATGGCATGGGGACGTTCGATCAGCGTGGCACACTGCTGGAGCGCATTGGGGATCTGAACGCCTTTCCCCAAATCACTCTTCAGAACTTCCATCCGCGTCTCGAGGAAGTCCGACACGCAGAACTGAGAATGCAGAAGAAGCTCGGAGGGAAGTCCAGACTCGATCTTGCGGCCTATCACGACGCATTTCAGAACGTGGCCGTCTGGAGTGCCGGCGGGCTCCAGGAGTTGAACGATTCGTTCGTCGCGGGAAATGTTTTGCTAAGTCCGTCCGCTAACCGGGCGGTTCTGAATGCAGGAGACTACGGCTCCTCCGGCGGGGAAGTCGGGTATGAGCGGCAACTCGGGCCAGAGGGTGAAGTAGGCGTCATGTATGCCTTCGGACGCGCTCTGGCAGTGGCCTCTCCAGGCGGAACCGGCGGGATGGCGACGGATGGGGCGAATCTGCCTGAATTTGTCCGGGCGGAATTTACACAAACTGTTTCCGGCAGGATCTCGGAACGCATTCCTGTCTTAAAAACCCAGATCATTAGTTCATATAGCTGGGTCCCTGCCGGGCGCGTTACGCTAGTCGATCCTTATGGACAGAGCAGAATGGAGTTCCAGCCATTCTGGGGATTGCAGGTTCGTCAGCCGCTTCCGAAAATCGACATCCTGCCCATGCGAATTGTTGCCATTGCCGACTTTAGAAATCTGTTGGGCCAGGGCTCCGTCCCGCTGCGGCAGGCTGACGGAAGGTCGGTTCTGCTGACGCCCGCCTATCGTACGATTCGTGGAGGATTTGCGGTCCAGTTTTGAGTTCATTTATCGGTTATAGATTGGCCAGCAGAGCCTCTATCGGCAGAACGAATTGTTTGGATTTTCATATGTCGGCAGTAAACAAAGAGGGAAACACGGAAACTGAAAATATATAAGTTTCCATAGAAGAAATACCAAATAGCATATATCGGGATTGTTCATGGTTGAATTCTTCTGCCAAAACAGCACCAAATGTGCTCAAGGGCGGAGAGAACGCAGCGCAATGATAAGGAACTCAATTTGCTGGCTTTCTTTGGAAAGTGTTTGTTTTGTTTCGGGGTAGCACAGGTTTCATGAGCATACGCGCTCCATATCGCTTCTTGACCATCCTGCTCGCGATAGTGAGCGTGACGCTCGTTATTTTTGCCTTCCTCAACCTTCAGCAACGAAAGTCGTATCAGCTTCCTACTGACGGAGTGTCCTGGATAACTACGTCTCAGGGGCTGCGGGCGTGGAGTGTTGCACCGGGCTCGCCTGGACAGAGGGCAGGCATTGCGGTTGGAGACTATCTCGAATCGATCGATGGCAGGCCGGTTAAAACAACTGCTGAAGCCGCTCGCGACACGTTTGAGAGTGGTGTATGGTCACGGGTTACTTACCAACTCGTTCGCGGCGGGAAATCGTTCGAGACAAGCGTCGTCCTTGCGCCAGAAACTAATTCGCCCCTTTTGCATGGCTATTTGGAAGTTGTCGGCATTCTTTACCTGATTATCGGGGCCTTTGTTTTTCTGCGGCGCTGGTCCGCGTCGAAATCGCTGCACTTCTATCTTTTCTGCCTTACTTCATTCGTTCTTTACTGCTTTTCTTACACAGGCAAGCTGAACGTTTTCGATTCCACGGTTTACTGGCTGAATGTTTTGGCGCTCCTTCTTCAGCCAGCGATCTTTCTGCATTTCTGCCTCACGTTTCCCGAAAAGTCCGCATTTGCCGGGCGGCGACGGTATCTGCTGGCGGCGATTTATGCCCCGGCAACGTTTTTGCTGGCGTTCCACGCTCTCGTGATGTCAGGAGTTGTAACTCTGCCGCTTCCATCGCTATCAGTGCGCTGGCTGCTTGACAGCCTGGAGATGGGACACTTGGCTGTCTTTTCGGCGGCAGGTGTATTCTTCCTCTTCCGGTCCTATCGCCGTGCCCGGACCCCCCTGGCGAAACAGCAGTTGAAGTGGCTGACTCGCGGAGCCGCGGTGTCCCTTGTTCCCTTTGTGGGTCTTTATGCCGTTCCTTACTTCATGGGCATGGGATTCATCCCATCAGACTGGATGAAGCTTTCGGTTTTCTCTTTGGTCCTGTTGCCGCTCACATTCGGCTATGCCATCGTGCGTTACCGTCTGATGGATGTGGACATGATCTTCCGCCGCGGAATCGCGTATGCCCTGGCGACGGCTGCAATCATTGGTTTTTACTTTGGACTCGTATTTTTGTTTGCCGACTTCTTCCGCAACAGCGAACTGATTACAAGCCAGGGCGGCTGGCTGCTGGCGATTATCATCACTGCGCTGCTGTTTCAGCCGATGGTGACAAGGATTCAGGTGCGGCTGGACCGCTTCTTTAACCGCGAGCGCTATGACTATCGGAGGACCCTGCTGGATTTTGCCCGCGACCTTGCATCTGAGGTCCATGTCGATGCACTCCTGGATCAGACCGTTGAGCGCCTTGCTGAAACCCTCGAAGTGGATCGCGTGGCGGCGTTCCTTGCGTCTGAAACAGGGGAAGTTTATCTTGCCAAGTCTCGAGGCCTTGCCTACACCGGGGATGTTGACCTCAGCTTCCTCAATCCACAGCAGTTCGAAGCAGGGAAGGGCTATCTGTTCTTTGAAAGCGTTAAACATCCCGTCGGCGTCTCTCCGGCGGTCCAGTCGAGTATCGAGAGACTGGGCTTGCATTATTATCTCCCGCTCAAGGTGAAAGGAAACACTCTGGGCTACCTGGCCCTCGGGAAAACGAAAGAAGACGACTTCCTCTCAAGCGAAGATGTTGACCTGCTCCAAACAGTTGCGGGTTACGTGGCCATGGCCCTTGAAAGCGCCCGGCTTTATGAATCGCTTGAACGGAAAGCGCTTGAACACCAGGCGCTGAAGGATTTCAGCGAGAATATCATCGAGTCCATTGACGCGGGCATTGTGGCGTGGAACCCTGAGCAATATATCGAGTCCTGGAATTCTTCGATGGAAAGAATTTACGGAATTCCAAGGGCTGAGGCGGAAGGCAAGCGGTTGACTGACATCTTCCCGCCTGAGCTGATCGCCCAGTTACCTCGTCATTCAGAGCCTTACCGCTCGCTGAATCTTTACAAGTTCCGCCTGAATAATGCCGTGGGCCGCGCTCTGGTTGTGAATCTTTCCACTGTACCGCTCCTGGGCAAAGAAGATCAGGTGATCGGGCGGCTGCTGATCATGCATGATCTTACCGAGCGCGTGGAACTCGAGGACCAGTTGATACAGGCCGAAAAACTTTCCTCGATCGGCGTGCTGGCGGCTGGCGTTGCGCACGAAGTCAATACACCACTTGCAGTGATTACGTCACAACTCCAGATGCTGATGCGGCAGCTTCCACCGGGTGACCCGCACACTCCTGTGCTCGAAAGAGTGGTGAAGCAAGGCTTCAGGGCCTCGGAAATTATCAACAATCTGCTGAAATTCTCGCGAGTCAGCGGAAGTGAGCGTGTTGAATTGGACCTCAACAGGGTCGTCCAGGAAACACTCTCGCTGGTTGCGCCGATGTTGCGGGCTGCCAAAGTCAGCGTCCAGACCGATTTTGACCCGGACCTCCCGCCCATTCAAGGAAACGCCGGGAAGTTGCAACAGGTCTTCATGAACCTGATTATGAATGCCCGCGACGCAATGCCCCGCGGTGGAGAACTGATTGTGACCACCAGGGCCGCCGATTCCACGGTCTCAGTCGAGTTCACCGACAACGGCGTGGGTATTTCCCCGGAAAATCTCCGCAAGATCTTTGACCCCTTCTTTACCACGAAAGCGACCAACCGCGGTACAGGACTTGGTTTGGCGGTAAGCTACGGCATCATTCGTGAACACTCCGGGAAGATTTATGTCGACAGTTCGGTCGGCCGCGGAGCGTCGTTCCGTCTGGAATTCCCCGCCACCAGGAAACCGGTCAATGTCGCCTAAAACAGGATCGATCCTCATTATTGATGACGAAGCAGATGTTCTAGAGAGCCTTGATGCGCTCCTGAGGACGGAACGGTACGAGACCGTGACGGCGACCACGGCGGCTGAAGGGCTCAAGAAATTCGATAAAGAACCTTTCGACCTGGTTCTGCTCGATATCAGCCTTCCTGACTCCAGCGGGATTGACGTTCTGCGGTCCATCAAAAGAGATTCGCCGGAAACACCGGTGATCATGATCACGGCCTACGACTCCAGTCAGGTCGCGTTTCAGGCGTCGCGCGAAGGGGCTGAAAGTTATGTTACTAAACCGTGGGACAATGACAAGCTGCTGCTCGAGATCCGCAACCTGCTCGACCGCTCGCGCCTGCGTGTCGAGAATGTTCTGCTCCGACGGGCGCTCAAACGCTTTGGCCTGCCGAACATCGTCGGCAAGAGCGAGCGCATGCAGAAGGTCTATGACCTGATCACACAGGTTGCTCCCAGCCGTGCAACAGTGCTGATCACAGGCGAGAGCGGCACGGGCAAGGAGCTCGTAGCCAAGACAATCCACGCCACAAGCCCGCGCGCAGACAAGCCGTTTGTTCCCGTCAATACAGGCGCGATGCCTGTGGACCTGCTTGAGAGTACGCTGTTCGGGCACGTTAAGGGCGCGTTCACCTCAGCAATAGCCACAAAGCGCGGCCTCTTTGAGGTCGCTGATCAGGGCACGATCTTTTTTGACGAGATCGGCACGATCGGAGTAGAAACACAGGCCAAGCTCCTTCGCGTGATTCAGGAGCGTGAATTCATGCGGCTTGGCGGCACGGAAAGCATTAAGGTGGACGTCCGGATCCTTGCCGCCACAAATTCAGACCTGAAACAGTTAGTCCAGGCCAACAAGTTCCGCGAAGACCTCTACTACCGTCTGAATGTGATTACAGTGAACCTGCCGCCATTGCGAGACCGCAAGGAAGATATCCCGCTGCTCGTTGATCATTTCCTGGCGAAATATTGCAGCGAAAACGGGCGCGAAGGTCTCCGGTTTTCACCGGAAGCCATGAAGCTGCTGATGGACCATTCCTGGCCTGGCAATGTGCGCGAGTTGGAAAACGCCGTTGAGCGCGCTGTAGTGCTGTCTCAGGGACCTGTGATCGGGCCGGAGGCACTGCCTGAGCAACTCCATGAAAGCCGTCGCGAGGGCTTGCGGACCTTTTCGCCTGACCAGACTGACGGCCATTCACTTTTTGAGATCGTTGAGGACTTCGAACGCCGAGTCATTCTTGACATGCTTGCGCGCACGAATTGGAGCCAAACGGAAGCTGCAGACCGCTTTAAGATCCCGCTTTCCACATTAAATCAAAAAATCAAGCGCCTCCGAATCGATGTCAAGCAGCAGCGAAAAGGCTAGATCCCAAAGCTCGCGGCTTTTTACCACAAACTCAGAAATCCCGGGGGCATCTGGTGGAAGTGGTGTGTTTGAATAAAGAGCAACAGCATCATGGTGCCGTTATAGGCAAGATGGAGAACGAAACTCGGAGTCAATGACCCCGTCAGACCGCGCGCCAGTGAAAAAGTCAGCCCAACAACAAGAATCATTATTAAATGATTCCACGCGCCCCAATACTCGGGGATGTGGAGCCCGGAGAAAAGCACTGCCGTGGCCACAATGGCAAACGTCAGCCCGGCGCGCTTCTCGAAGAATGCAAAGAGCAGCCCGCGGAAAAGCAGTTCTTCCATGAAAGGCGCGATGAGTACAGCGAAGGCTGCAATTGCATAAGCCGAGGCGGGCGAATTGAAGAGCTTTTCGAGCGGGAACCCTTTCTTCTCCGGCAGCAATGGCGGGATGATCATCACTATCAGCGAGAGCGCAGCCCCGCCCAGCAGGTAGCGGATCGCGTTGTGCACAGAGAGTGTTTTCCATTTCATTGCGCTCAAAAAAGGCTGTTTATAATAAAGCGTGATGAATAAGTAGATGTATGCCAAGAGGAATGCATACCAGACAAGCTGGACCGAAAGACCGAAAATGACGTTGGTGCGAAGCTCCTGGAACGGGACGGCCCGGCCCACGGCGGGCGCAACCACAGCGTAATAACCTACGATAGCAATCGGCCCGGCGGCTACCAGGGATACAACCCCGACGACAATGAAAATCAGCAGGTCGCGAATTCGCCACAATTCGCGGGTGGGTTGAGGAGCCGTTTCACCTGATGATTGCGGCTGAGAAACAGAACTCAGAAATTCGCCGTGCTCAGAGTCCGATTGAAAGTCCATAGGTTTTTCCGCATTGCCTCGAATGGAAGCAAAATCACCCGAACTGCTTTGGGAGGAGACTCAGCCCCCAACTGCGGGTTCAGCGCCATCCCGAGGGCTTTATTTATGGCTGATGGCGGGATGCTCCGCAATCATCGGCCGGCCGGTCCTGGTGCGCTAACTGTCCAGGGACAGAGATTCAACTTTGAAAGAAGCTCCGGGCTGGCGGTTCAATGCCGCTGCCAGCGCCTGGCCCGTAAATGACTTTTCCACGCACGCCACCTCTTCCGGCGTTCCCTGCGCTACGACTCGGCCGCCGGCTTCTCCACCCTCAGGGCCTAAATCAATGATCCAATCGGCCTGCTTGATGACGTCGAGATGGTGCTCGATGATGATGACGGTGTTGCCCAAATCTGTCAAGCGGTTCAGCACCTCGAGAAGCTGCTTGACGTCGTCGAAGTGAAGCCCGGTTGTCGGCTCATCGAGCAGATAGAGTGTGCGTCCTGTCTGGCGGCGGCTGAGTTCGCGGGCCAGCTTGATCCGCTGAGCCTCACCGCCTGAAAGCGTTGTGGCCGGCTGGCCAAGGTGGATGTAACCAAGTCCGACATCTTCCAGCGTCTGCAATTTCTGCCGGATCTGCGGGACGTTTTCGAGGATGGGCAGGGCGTCACTTACAGTTGTATCCAGCAAATCGGCAATCGAGTAGCCTTTGTATTTGACGGCCAGGGTCTCTGCATTGTAGCGCCGGCCATTGCACACTTCACAGGTGACGAAAACGTCGGGAAGAAAATTCATTTCGATGCGCCGCATCCCATCGCCCTGGCAAGCCTCACAGCGCCCGCCTTTTACATTGAAGCTGAATCGCCCCGCCCGATATCCACGCTCGCGTGATTCCGGCAGCATCGCGAAGAGTTCGCGGATGGGCGTAAAGACGCCCGTATAGGTTGCGGGATTCGAGCGCGGCGTTCGCCCGATAGGAGACTGGTCGATCACGATAACCTTGTCAATCTGGTCGATACCCGTGATGGCGCGGTGCTGGCCGGGTTCGTCAATCGCGCGGTAAAGCTTCCTGGCCAGAGCCCTGTAGAGGATGTCGTTTACAAGCGTAGATTTGCCCGATCCCGATACGCCCGTTACCACTATAAGCAGACCCAGCGGAAATTTCACATCAATATTCTTCAGATTGTTCGCTCGCGCGCCCAGCACTGAGAGGAACTTCCCGTTTGGTGCGCGCCTTGATTCAGGGACCGGAATGTGGCGGCGTCCGGAGAGATACTGTCCCGTCAACGAATTCTCGCAGGCGGCAATTGCTTCCGGCGGCCCGCAGGCGACAAGCGCTCCCCCATGCTTGCCGGCACCGGGGCCAAGGTCGATGACGTAATCGGCGCGGCGGATGGTTTCTTCGTCATGCTCAACCACGAGGACCGTATTGCCCATGTCGCGCAGGCGTTCGAGCGTTTGCAGCAGGCGCAGGTTATCGCGCGGGTGCAGGCCGATGCTTGGCTCATCCAGCACGTAGAGTACATCCCGCAGCTTGGAGCCTATCTGTGTGGCGAGGCGGACACGCTGACTTTCTCCGTTTGAGAGCGTTGATGCAGAACGGTCAAGGCTGAGATATCCCAGCCCCACTGCGTTCAGAAATTCAAGACGCGCGACAATTTCGTTCAGCACGCGCCGAGCCAGCAACTCTTCCCGAGCGTTGAGTCTTATACCCGCTACGGTCTGCCGGGCCTCAACGATGGGCAGGGCTGTAAAGTCCGCAATCGAGAGGCCAGCGACCTTGACGGCCAGACCCTCCGGCCGGAGGCGCTTGCCGTGGCATTGAGGGCAGGGCATGGCAGACGTATACCGCTCAAACCATTCGTGGTAACTCTCCGATTCCGTATCCTTGTACCAGCGCTCGAGAAGTGGAATAATCCCGGCAAAGCCCGCGCTCTTTCGCAAACCGCTGCGGGGCGTACCATAAAGAATCAGGTTCTGGATTTTCTGGGGGAATTTCTCAAACGGTGTTCGCAAATCGAACCCAACTTGTTCGGCCAGCCTCTCCAGGGATCGTTGCAGGAAGCGTGACCCCGAGCCCGGGCCGAGCCCCCCGGCAAACAGCGGCCGCGACCAGTCCACGATCACCTTTGCCGGATCGAAGGCGAAGGTGCTGCCCAGCCCGCGGCATGCCGGGCAAGCGCCATAAGGACTGTTGAACGAAAAAGACCGGGGTTCGAGAGCAGGAATGCTGGTGCCGCAATGCACGCAGGCCCACTCCTGAGAATAGAGGTGCTCCTCGCCATTCACGACTGCAATCTGAACAATGCCCTTCGTCAGCTTCATGGCCGTCTCGATCGACGACGAAAGCCGACTTTCGATCCCCGGCTTAACGAGTAGTCTGTCTACTACGACTTCAATCGTGTGGTTTTTCCGCCGGTCCAGGCGTATGTCTTCGTCAAGTTGGAGCAGTTTCCCATCTACGCGCACACGGACGAATCCTTCGCGGCCCAGTTGATCAAACAGACTGCGGAATTCTCCCTTGCGGCCGCGCACCACGGGCGCAAGGACCATGATGCGTGGAGTTTCAACACCACCAGCACTTTCTTCCCGGAGCGCCATGATGGAAGACAGTATCTGTTCCGTCGTCTGGCGAGAAATCGGCCGCCCGCACTTGTGGCAGTGGGGGATGCCGATCGTCGCATAAAGCAGGCGCAGATAGTCGTAAATCTCCGTGATGGTTCCCACCGTCGAACGCGGGCTGCGGCTGGTAGTTTTCTGCTCGATTGAGATGGCCGGACTAAGACCTTCGATGGCGTCCACGTCGGGCCGCTGCAACTGGTCGAGGAATTGTCGGGCGTAAGCGGAGAGCGTCTGCGCATATCGCCGCTGGCCTTCCGCATAAATGATGTCAAACGCCAGGCTCGATTTGCCGGAACCGCTCAATCCGGTGACAACCGTAAAGCTGTTGCGCGGTATCGAAACGTCGATGTTCCGCAGATTGTGCTGCCGGGCGCCGCGGACTGTTATTTGGTTCAACATGCTGACACTGCCTGTCAGACGGAATTCGCAGGTTGAGGGCAATCTATCATGATAAGAGGGGGCCTTCTACGCAGTCAAGGAGCGCAGTCTGCGAGAACGCGATGTCAAAGCTTCACCGCTCGCTCCGTTCCTGACGCGGAATGCAAATTGAAGGATAAGTCGGGGAAAGCTCAAGTGCCCGCGGAATACCAAGGATGTGGCGCATTACTTATTGGAAAGCTGTTTTTCGAGTTGATAGGCCTTAGCGTTGAGTTCGCTTAAGTGCTGAAGATCGTTGTCGGCGAGCGTGATGGCGTTCTGGATCATATCGAGGGCGGGTCCGCTGAACACGCTTGAGTTCTGGCCGCGGTTCGAATCCAGCATTCCGCTCATGGTGCGGAACTGGCTCGTAAGGTTGCGGTAGCGGTCGGCCAGGGAGGTCAGATAAGTCTCCCGGCGGCGGTCGATGTCCTGGAGGCTTCGAAGGATGTGCTCGCGTTCGGCGGACTTGATGGAGCCTTCATTGCTCGCCGTCGTTAACTGGTCATTGGTCTTCTGTAATTCCGCGATGCGTTGCCGTGCGCTCTGGAGGTCCGTACGCGTGGAATCAAGCTCCTTCTGCAATTTGTCGAGCCGGTCCTGCATTTCGGTTTGCAGTTGCTGGTAACGCTGAGTGGCCGAGGCCCTGGCCGCCTGGTCTTGCTCCTCTGTTTCGGAGAGCTTTTCCTGAAGTTGTTTCAGGGAGTCCTGTGCCTCAGCGAGTTGGCTTGAAAGCTGGGCGATGGTTCGGTCGCGCTCGGCGAGCATGTCCCGGTTTTGGTTTGTCGGCCTGGGGGCGCCGTTCAAAGCAGCCTCAAGGCTAAGCTGGCTCTGCCGAAGCGCTTCTTGGGTCTCCTGCAGAGACTTCCGGGCGGCGTCGCGCTGTTGCCGTGCCTTCATGAGTTCTCTTGACTGGCGGAGGGCCACCCCGCCGACTGCTGCGAGGGCAAGCCCGAGGACCAGGATGATGGCGATGTAGTTTCGCTGCACACTCATGATTTTACTCCCTCGTCCAGTGAAAACTGGAGCGCCAGGATAGTTGCAATGGGCCGCTGCCGCAGGAAGCGCGCATGCCCACCTGCAAATAGCTACGCGTTTTGGGGGGCACGGCGAGGCAGAGCCTCCAGACGCTGGTCATTCGGGCGAAGATTACAGAGATTGCCTGCGGAATTTCCGCGAGCGAGCGGCAGATGATGCATTCGCCACCAGTGGTCATTGCGAGGGAGTCCAGGCCGTTCTGGTAGGCCACGTCGAGGTCGTCCTGGCGGTAATTCAGATGAACGACGAATAACGGTGCTTCCAGCGAGCCGATGTGCCTTTTCAGCTTGGATATTTTTTCGTTTATCAGTTCGTCACGGAAGCGCCGGCTGAGGTCGTGTGTATCGCTGGGATTGATCACAGGATCAGTATAGTCCTCACGATAGCTGTAGATGCTGCCATCGGTGATGTAGAGCACGCTGACGCGCACCGGCGATGAGCGGACCATTGCGTCGCCGAGCGCAAGAGCGGGCCGCAATGTTTCGAGCAGGCCCGGTGTCCCGTTGCTCGATAGTGAGTTGATGATTTCAGCAATCTTCTGGCGGTCAGGGGTGGGATCGGCGAGCACATGCAGACCGTCCTGCGCCCGGAGCACTCCGACCCAGGCGTTTGGCGGCAGCTTCGAAATGGCCGCAATTGCCGCCTGCTTGGCCTCTTCGATCCTTGCCAGGTCGCCGGTCAGGTCAAAGACGACCAGGATGATTTGGTCGCTGGTGGGGGCCAGCTGTTCGCTGACGGTTGCAGGCCTTCCGTTGAGCGTGGGCTCGAACCTCGGTGTGCCGTCACATTTGCCCTTGTCGATCCAGACGGGGATTGAGAACGCGGGTGCTTGCTGCGCATGCGCGACGGAGGCGCTGCAAAGCGCGGCCAGAACAAGCAGCAGAAAGGCGATGGTCCTCATCGTTAGAAGCTCAAAAGCAGTCCAAGCTGAATGACGCGCCCGCCCTGCGAACCGATGATCCTGCCGGCGTCGATATTGGGTGCGCTGGCCGGACCGATCACTGTATCAGGATAATTCCAGTTGGCGTGGTTCAGGAAGTTGAACGCCGTCAAATTGAAATCAAGTGAAGTGCCGCCGAGGGGCATGCGCTTGTCAAGGCTGATGTCGATGCGGTTTCGGCCGGGGGCCAGCAGGTTGGACATCGTGCGCGGGCCGTTGCCCATCGTGAAGTCCGCCGGCTGCGCAAAGGCCGCGGGATTGAACCACATCGACGGGCCCGGGTTCGGAACGTTCGGGTTAACGCCCGGCACAACGTCGACATACAGCGTCGAAAGAACGTCCCCCGTATTGTTGAATTCTGGTCGCAGCGCAAGCGGCTCGCCATTGTTCCAGTAGGCCATCCCACTGATAGTCCAGCCGCTGACAAGCGGTCGCCCCCAGCCTTCAACGTCGAGCAGCGGTTTGCCGGGGCCGAACGGCAGGTCGTAAATATAACTCAGTTGCAGATACTGCGGCGGATTATACGATGTTGGCGCCCAGTCGTTGCGCAGGTTGATCAAGTCCTGATTGCCGTAGGGGCCGGAGTAATTGTCGAATTGACGGGAGAACTCGTATGTGGCAGTGAAAGAGAGTCCGTAGCTTTCCCGTTTTTCCACCTGGACGTATCCGGAATTCCGCTGGTACCTTCCAGCGGGATAAAGACTGTAGAGTTCAAAGCCTTTGAATTGCGGGAAGGGCTGAAGCGAAAGCCGGAACTGCTCATTATAAAGCTGGTCTCGATAACTCAGATAGGCCGGGTTGATGGCGTTGGGGCTGGTAGTACCGTCGCCCACCAGAATGTCTCTTCCGGCGCTGTAATCGGTGCCTACGGTCAGCACCATGGAAAATGGCATTTGCCGCTGAATGGAAAGTGATGCGGAGCGGTAGATAGGGACACGGCTGCTCATATCGAGATAGTCGGCAACCGTATTGTCGGCAGCCGAGGGACTCAGATCGGGCAAGGGCACAGGCAGGGGAGGGATCCCGTCTTTCACATCGAGTGCAGGTGTCAGTTGGCTGTTTGCGGAAGTAAATGTTTGCCGCGCGTTGAACCCCTGCGTACCCCATTGTCCATTGTAGATTGGCATGTACCCGAACCAGTGATGAACGGATGCGCGCACGGCGGTTTTGGAACCGCCGCCCGGGTTCCATGCGATGCCCAACGCCTCATCAAGGTCAACGCTTGTCGGGCGCAGCCCCCGCGAAATTCCGTTCCGGCCGGCAAAGACCAAAGCCCCCGGCAATCCGGTCGCAGGGTCGATCACCATAGGATCAATCGTGCTTTGCCGGTTGTACTTTTCCACTCTTGGCGTGTGCCGCTTCAGGGTGAGGTCGAGGCTGAGCGTCAGCGTCTTGGTGATCTGATACTTGTCGCCGCCCGTGATGGACTGGTAGGAGTTGCGGAAGTAAGAAGGCGAAGTGATGATGGTGCGCTCAACGTAATCCGGCAACCCAAGGAGAAAGCTGGCGAACGGGTCTCCTGTGTTCACAATACCGGGAAGGCTGGTCAACCCCGTGGAAAAATCGAAGAAGCCGGAAGGATACTGGGGCGTGAATGAATTCACCTGGTACTGGCCGGCACCGAAGGTCAACTGAAGCGAGTGCTTTCCTCGCTGCGTGGAGAGCGAATCCTGTAATTCTATTGTGTTATGAGCGTTGTGAGAATTGGGGAAGCTTGTTCCCATCGAAAGGTAACTGTTCGAGAGGTGGTACACCGGAAAAGGGTCCATTGTGCCGGTGCCGGCCTTGACGGTGTCCGATTCCGCAGTCAAGCGGAGGAAGTTCACAGTCTTTGCGGTCGGTGTGAAAGTATAGCCGATCTGTGCCCGCCAGCGCGAGTAATGCTGGTCCGGGGCCGTTGGACTTGCGAAGTTCGGGAAATACTTCGGAGCACTGATAAAGCCGTTCGAGACGGCCGTCTGAAAGCTCAGGCGATGCCGGCTGCCAATGGACTGGTCAACGCGGGCAATGATTCCATCGGCAGTATCATATTGCGGGGCATTGACAAAGTAGTTGTTCTGAAAGAACGGACCGACATCCGTGTTGGGGGGAGGATAATACGATAACGCCTGCTGTACGACCGGATCAAGACGGTCTGCAGGAATGATATTCCCGGGGAACGGGGAGCGGAGATACTGGAGATTACTGGTCGAGACCGGCTGCAAAGGATCATAGGTCGGATTAGGTGTGGTGGTCGCGGGGTCGTAAATGATCAGGGGGTTGCCGGCTTCGTCCACAGTCTTTGAGAAGTCACCGTTGCGCTGCGCCATGGTGGGTATGGTGTGCAGCGATGCGCGGGATACGGTTTCACGCACTCCTTCGTAAGACAACATGAAAAAGGTGTTCTGAGGATTTGTTACCAGATGCGGAATGATAACCGGCCCGGATACGTTGAACCCAAACTGGTTGCGGTGCAGGGGAGATTTGGTCCCCCCGTTTTGCTTGACCTCATGCGGGATGGCATCCAGCATGTCATTGCGAAAATATTCGTAAATACGCCCGTGCCAGCGCATTCTGGGACCAAAATGCTTCTGAGCGGAAGCGGGGCTGCCCGGACGCATACCCCACTTGTTCGTCAGAACTTTGAATTCTTGCACGGCTCGATCAAGCGGAGAGGAAGTCTCTGCAGCAGGTTCAGGTTTCTTTTGGGTTCCGGATGATGGATAAACGGATGCGGTGGCTAAAATGAGCCCCATCATCGCGTACAGCAGGTTCTTCATTCCGGGCGCTCACAAATAACAAGTATAAACCCCTGCGTTGACGAATGACAACCATTCGAATTTGCGTTCGGTTGCGTTTCGGCACGGGTTACCCCTATATCCTGGCACACAGCTTCTCCGCTTGAGCTTTTAGAAATTCACAGCCATTTCCACCCCACCGGACCTGTGTTTTCTCCGAAAGTGACCGTCGTACTGAGGTCCCTTTCGCTGGCCTCTATATCCGTTGCCGTTTGCCTATGCAGCATCGAGCTTTAGAGCCTGTTCGAGACCCACGTCGTACGTGGCGAGTAGTCTTCATCGACCCAACGATTTTCAATTAATTTGACGATGATAGATTGCCGGTACTGCCGGTAAGCCGTGGACTTCACTTAGGCCCTTCAGTTCCAGGCCAACCCAATTTAGAATATTCTTCACTCTCGTTGGATATGCGGATGAGAAATTGGCGCTGACAATCGGTCGGCGTCTTGGGTATCCTTTCAATAGTTTCAGCGCACATGCAGAGGAAATATGCCAGCCAGCATTCATTTCATGAAAGGTGACATCACGGATGTTAGCGTTGATGCAATTGTCAATGCGGCAAATACTGACCTGAAATTAGGAGCCGGCGTCGCGGGCGCGATCCGGCGCAAGGGCGGTCCACGAATTCAGGAAGAGTGCGACCGCATTGGTTCCATCCGCCTGGGCGAGGCCGCGGTAACTACGGCAGGCAACCTGAAGGCGTTTTATGTGATTCACGCGGCGAGCATGCACTTGGGCGGCACAACTACAGCGGAATCTCTCCGGAACTCCACGCGGAACAGCCTGTTGCGCGCGGAAGAAAAGGGGCTTAAGTCTATTGCCTTTCCCGCCATCGGGACCGGCATCGCCGGCTTTCCGATGGAAGAATGTGCCAAGATCATGATAGGCGAAGTGCTGAAACACATCACGTCGCGCACGAGTCTGGAGAAGATTTACTTTGTGCTCTATGATGACGCTGCGTTGAAGATTTTCGAGGAAACCTACCGGAAGCTCACGGCCCATCCGTCTGCTGGACAGTCCACTTGAGATCGCCCGACAAGCCTGCAGCACGAGCGTCCGCGGCAAATCCTATCGTGAAACCTGGAGATTGACAGGACCCCGAAGGAGTGCGCAGGACTTTGCCTGGCTCAGCCCGTGCTCAGTTCGTTGTTCTGGCCCTGGTCTGAATAGGCCTTCCTGATGTACTGGTTGGCCAGTTCGAGTGCCCCTTGAGTATCGTCCTTGGTCTGCAGGGCGCGCTGATATTCGTTTAAGGCACGGTCGCGCTGACCGGTGGCGTCGAAGATCATGCCCAGCGTCAGGTGCGCCCAAACCTCAATCCATTTAGGCTGAAGGTTCCCATCGAGCGCGGCACGCATCTCCTCAGCGGCGGCATTGTAATTGTGGAGGCGGAAATAGATCTGCCCAAGTCGGAAGTGGGCGAGGGAGTTGTTCTTGTTCTGATTGACGACCATCTGGTACTGTTTGATCGCTTCCAGGTAGGCCTGTTCGGCAACCAACTGGTCTCCGCGCGCGATTTCCACCTCAGTACGGATCGCGTCGGTCATCTTCAAGATATGGCTTCCGGGGTCAATTTCCACTCGCGTGGGACGGGTGACGGTGTTGACTGTGAAGTCGGCGGTGGTCCCTACCATCTCAACGCGGTCATCGACGGGTCTGCGGCCTTCTGAGTAAACGCGAACATCAACCGGCATGCGGAAGATGTCGAGGTCCTGCTGGATTTTCCCGACTACTTGGTAATGGTCTCCCACGCGATAGATGGCCCAGGAATCTTTGAATTGCGGGACCCCGGTCGAACTGACCCATTGCGCGAAGAAGTAAGTCAGCTTTTGATTGCTGGCCTGCTCGGCGAGCTTTTCAAAGTCCTGCGTGCTGACGGTCTTCATCATATATTGCTGAACCATGTCGCGTAGAGCTTTCGTGAAGTTGTCGTCACCGATCACCCATCGAAGCATGTTGAAGACCATCGCCCCCTTCTGAGACACGATGGAATCGTACTGGGGTGTGTAGGGCTGGAGCGATCCCGCCTGACTGATGGCGGCGGATTCTTCGTGGGTAAGGGCGCCGATTGCGGTGGTGTGCATCAGGTCTTCAAAGGCTGTTTCGCCGTCGGATTGCTCAACATAGAGGGCTGCGGAATAGAGAGAGAGACCGTCGCTGAGGAACGCGTCGTCGGGCGTCGCTGGGCTAACGAGGTTTCCCCACCATTGACGGGAAATTTCCCGGGCCAGGAGTTGTTCGTTCACAGGTGTGGAAAATCCGCGCGTGGCAAGGGCAACAATACCGGGCGAAGAATATCCGCCCACGGTGTCGTTTGCAATCTCGACGACGGCCAGTTGCCCATTTGGCAGCGAACCGAATTTGCCGGAGTAGAAACTCATGATTTTTGCGGTGGTGGCGCCATAGTCCGCGGCGAAATTCTCGTGTCCGGGTTTCAGATAAAGGGTCACGTCGGCACCGAAGGCCGTTTCCTTCTGGACCGAGTACTTGCCCGCATAAACCGTTCCCGGGAACGACGGTTGATCATACTCAAAGGAATAAGTTGTATTGCCGGTTTGCACGACAGGAGAGGATGGAATGCCGGAAGCAATCACCGTTTCATCAGATGGGACGGTTATGTGAACAGTCGCCGCGAAACGGCCATATCCAGGCCTGACCACCGGGAACCAGCGCCCGGGGTAAAGAAGATACGAGCCCTCTGGGCCAACATAGGAGAGTTTCAGACCTTCGACGGGACTTCCGTCTGCCGTTCCCAGGCTGCCTTTATAAGTGACAGTGACGGACGAAGCCTGTCCCTGGGTGGCCGGATTTGAAAGCGTGATTTTGAGGCTCAGACCGTCCTGTTGAAATGTAAGATCATTGCCGGATGCATCCACGACCTTCTCTACTCTCAACGCGCTGTTCAGTTCAAAACTGAGTTGGCTGATGCTGGCCTGGGGCGTGTAATCGATCTTTGCTGTTGAGGCCAGGATGTGTGTTGCCGGGAAGAGTTGAGCGTTGATTTCGTATTTCTGGACAACGACCTGATCAGCATCGGCGGCATTGGCGCTTGAAAACGCCGCCAATACGATCAGCGCCAGGAAGCCAGCCATTTTCAAACAGCTTACGTTCCGCCGAAGGCGCGCGACGACATTTCTGAGCGTGCGGCAAAATGCGGCATGGATCATATACGGTTTAAGCCTTTCAGAAAAAAGCCAATATTATTGATAATACAATCCCCGGAAGGGCGGTGGAATATTCAGTCAAAACTTTGCTACGGTGGCCCGGACAGCAGAGTACCCTCTTCTGAAGATGCTTTAGTTGGCATACTGGATGCCTTATTTTCTTTCATAAAGCGCCCCACGGCGTCTGCCGCCCGGCCGATGGCGCCGCCGGGGCCGAGCCGCGCGCGGACTTTGCGCAAGTCCTCAATCATGCGGCTTCGCGCTCCATTATCATCAAGCAGCAACTCAAGACGGGACGCCAGATTAGCGGCCGTAAAATCATTCTGGATCAGTTCAGGCACAGCGGCGTGGCCGGCCAGCAGGTTCACCATGCTGTAGAACGGAACGTCGATCATTGACCTCGCGCACGCCGCTGTAAATTGCGACACGCGATAGACCACAATCATAGGACATTCGAGCAACGCCGCTTCGATCGTTGCCGTCCCGCTGGCAACCACCGCAGCTTCGGCGTATTCCAGGGCCTCGTGGGTTGTATTGCTCAGCGTGCGCAGGGGGGCCTTGCCGGAGTAGCCCTGCGCTGCCAGCGATTCGAGCCATTGGGAGTCAATCGTTGGTGCGGAGGCGAGGACAAATTGCACTGACCTCGACTGCCCCACGAGGGCGGCGGCCTCAAGCATCGCCGGGAGATTGAAATGGACTTCCGTCCGACGACTGCCGGGAAGCAGCGCCACGGTAGGGGAGTTCGGATCAAGTGCGATCCGGCGGAAGAATTCCTCACGCGTCATGGTGGGGTCTGGCATATCTACGAGCGGGTGACCAACCCATTCGACTGGTACGCCTGCTTTTTCATAGATTTCAGTTTCGAAATCGAAAAGGCACAGCATCTTATCAACATACGCCTTGATCTTCCTGATTCTCCACCTTTTCCATGCCCAGATCTGTGGACTGACAAAGTAAATGACGGGAATGTTCCGCCGCTTCAGGTGCTTTGCCAGGTGGAGATTCAGAGAAGGAGAGTCGATCAGAATGGCAAGTCGGGGCTTCCTTTTCGCTGCTTCGTTGACCAGGTTCTGGACGGCGCGCCAGGCCCTGGGCAGGCCCGACACCACTTCCGAAATTCCGATCAGCGCAACTTCGCGAATGTCAGCGATCGTCTCTACACCGGCGGCGCGCATGGCCTCTCCAGCGCAGCCAAACATTTGCGCACTCGGGATTCTCGCGCGAAGCGCCTCAGCCAATGCGGCCCCGTACACATCGCCGGAGCGCTCCCCGGCAACCATCAGGATGCAATTTCTGGACATGGTCCTTTGGCCGGTCCGGCGGAGGTCAGGATTTCCTGGTCCTTGTACTGGAGCTGATAGAGCTTGTAATAAATACCCTGCAACCGGAGGAGTTCCTGATGGGTTCCAACCTCGCGGACTCGCCCTTTATGCATGACAATGATCTTTGAGGCATTCTGGATAGTCGAAAGGCGGTGCGCGATCACGAGCGAAGTGCGGTCCTCGATCAGCCGCTGGAGCCCCTCGCGGATCAGGTATTCCGTCTCTGGATCGACGCTCGACGTTGCCTCATCAAGAATCAGGATCCTGGGGTCATGGGCCAGCGCGCGCGCAAATGAAAGCAGTTGTTTCTGGCCGGACGAGAGCGTCGCGCCCCGCTCCTTAACCGGGGCACCGAAGCCTCCAGGAAGGCTTTCAATAAAATTCAGGATGTTTACGCGCCTGGCCGAATCCCTGACTTTTTCGTCTGATATCCCTTCGGTGCCCATCCGAATGTTGCCGGCGATGGTTCCGGAGAAGAGAAACGGGTCCTGCAGGACGATCGCGAAATTTCGCCGCAGGTCTTGAAGACCCAGTTCACGAATGTCAACCCCATCGAGGAGAATTGCACCTTCCTGGACGTCATAGAAGCGCAGCAGAAGATTGGTCAGTGTGGTCTTGCCCGCTCCTGTGTGGCCCACGACGGCGACGGTTTTTCCCGGTTCGATGGTAAAGGAAACGTTTTCCAGCACTCGATGATTGTCGCGATAGGCAAAGCTGACATTTCGAAATTCCACCTGGCCCTTTGGCCTTGCAGGTCGCTTCGGACGAGGAGGATCGGCGATCGTGACGGGAGTATCGAGTACTTTGAAGACACGTTCAGAACTGGCCATGGCGGACTGGAGGATATTATATTTATCACTCAGGTCCTGGATCGGTCGGAAGAACCGCTGCGAATATTGAATAAAGGCGATGGCCGTTCCCACCGTGAGGGTCCCGGCCATGATCATGCTCCCTCCTTTGTAAAGGATGACGACAATTGCCAGAACTCCCAGAAATTCCACCGCAGGGTAGAAAAGCCCGTAAGCCAGGATCGAGTCTTTATAAGCCTTCAAATAATCGCCGTTGATTCTTTCGAACTCCTCGTAACTTTTCTCCTCACGATTGAAGAGTTGCAACACGGACATGCCGGTGATGTGTTCCTGAAGATACGAGTTGATGCGCGCGATGGCCAGGCGGATGCGCCGGTAGGAATCCCGCACCGCTTTCCGGAACATCGCTGTGACACCTATGATCAGTGGCAGAACAGCAAACGTCAGGAGCGCAAGCCGCCAGTCGAGCTTGAGCATCACGACCATGATGCTGAGCAGGGTGAAGAAATCGCCGAAAACGGCTACTACACCGGAAGAGAACAGGTCATTCAGAACATCGATGTCTGTTGTCACGCGCGTCACCAGCCGACCCACAGGGTTCCGGTCGAAGTAGCTCATTTGCAGCCGCTGGAGGTGGTTGAATACTTCCTTGCGCAGGTCGTACATCACCTTCTGGCCGACGAGGTTCATAGCAAAAGTCTGGGCAAATTGCAGGACAAAAGTCAGCAGGACCGTTGGCAGGAAGATCAAAAACGAAATCTGAAGGATCCCGGTACGGGGGTCGTGGCTGAGGAAGTTCGCCAGGATTTTCGGGACTTCGTGGCGCCTGGTGGGATCGAGATACCGATCGATTTCAATCCCCAGCAGATAGGGAGGAACGGCTTGCAGTATGCCGAAGAGGAAGATAGCTGCCAGCGCGAAAAAGACTACACGTTTGTATGGGCGCAGGTAGGTCAGCAGTCGCCGCATCAGCCTCGCGTCGTATGCTTTGCCGAGGATCTCCTCTTCGTGAAAACTGTCTGACATCTTGCCGCCCGTTTACGCTTCTCTTTCGAGCGATTCTTCAATCATTTGCTTGTTATATAGCTCCGCATAATGGCCGTTCATCGCCAGCAATTCTTCATGTGAACCGCGCTCGACGATCGTACCGTCGTGAAGCACAACGATTTCATCGGCATTGCGGATTGTTGACACGCGGTGCGAGATCAGGATCGTCGTTCTGCCCGCCATCACCCGGGTGAGTTGCTGCAGGATCTTTTCTTCCGTATAGGTGTCCACACTCGAAAGTGCGTCATCCAGAATCAGAATGCGTGGATCACGGATGATGGCCCGCGAAATCGCCACGCGCTGCTTCTGCCCGCCCGAGAGCGTCAACCCGCGCTCGCCCACCATGGAATCAAACCCTTTTGGGAAGCCCAGGATCTCCGGAAGGATGTTGGAAACGTCCGCCGCGCGTTCGACTTCGTCGTCCGATGCACGGGGCGCTCCAAAGCGGATGTTCTCACGGATCGTATCGCTGAACAGGAATGTTTCCTGTGGTACGAAGCCTATATGCGAGCGCAGCGTTTTGAGCGGAATCTGCTTCACGGGAATTCCATCCACCAATACTGTTCCATCGGGTGCGTCGTAGAGGCGAGGAACCAGCGCGGCCAGCGTGGTTTTGCCTGAACCTGTGGCACCCACGATGGCGACCGTGCGTCCCGCAGGGATATGCAAGTCAACATTCTTCAGAATCGGGAAGCCGTTGTAGGAAAAAGTAAGATTGCGGAATTCGATTTCGCCTTTCAGGCTGCGGACCGGATCTTTAGGGACGTGCCGATCGTCAATGGCCGGTTGCGAGGCAAAGATCGTCCACAACCGTGCGAGAGAGGCAAGCCCGCGCTGAATAATGTTGGTCACCCAGCCGAGGGCAATGATGGGCCAGATCAGATACATCAGATAGACATTGAAGGCCGCAAAGGTCCCGATGGTGATTCGTCCGGAAAGCACATGCTCTCCGCCGACCACCATGATCAGGAGGAATGAAGCCGCAAAAAGCAGCGCCAGAGCGGGCCAAAGGAAACTGGAAATCCAGATCAGGCCTTTATTCTTTTCCACATAAAGTTGGTTCATGCGGTCGAATTCCCGCATCTCCGCTTCTTCCTGGCGGAAAGCGCGAACCAGCCGAACTCCGGAGATGTTCTCGCGGACTTTTTCTGTGAGTTCGGAGTACATCGCCTGGATCTTCTCAAAGCGCTCATGGATCTGCTGCCCGAAGAACTTCACGGCCACCGAAGCCAGAGGGAGGGGCGCGAGGGCCAGCAGTGTCAAGTGCAGGTCAAGGTGCGCCATCAGCGTGATCGTGGCGATGCCTGTGACCACTGTGTTTGCCGAATACATGATTCCCGGCCCCACGATGTTGCGGACGGCATTCAAGTCGTTGGTCAGTCTGGCCATCAGGTCGCCGGTACGGTGCTCGTTGTAATACTGCGCGTCCAGCTTCATCAGGTGCCTGAACAGATCGTTGCGAAGGTCGTATTCAACGTCGCGGGAGATGCCAATCAATATCCAGCGCATCCAGAACTGAAAAATCGCCTTCGCCGCGGCGATGCCCAGAAGCAGGGCGGAAAGCACGGCAAGCCGATGCAACGTGACATTGCCGGTCAGCGCATCGAATACCTCTTTGATGACAAGGGGAACCGTGACGCCTACAACCTGGGTGATGATCAGCGTAGCGAAGCCGACCACGTAGCGCTTCTTGTATTTCGCCAGGTACGGAAACAGGGGTCGCAGAGGATTTTGCATGGATACCTATGCTATGTGACACCAGAAGTCAGGCAGCAGGCGGTTTGTTGCCCCCTAATGGCAGGTTGCTGAAAAAAGCCAAATTGCCAAGCAGAGCGAAGCGAATCATCTCCCTATTTCATTGAAAATAAATGCTGAGATCGTCCGCTGCGTTCACGATGAAATGCGTAAATCCGTTTTTCAGCAAACTGCTGACTTTTGAATTATAACTGAATACGATTGTGACCTTCCAGCTTCGTATGCGCTTTCAATGACTTCGGGCCCTCTGATAAGCACCAGGGACTGAACAAAATTCCGATGGGGACATCGCCAGTCCATTGGGACTAAAAATGCATGGGTGGATGGCTTATGCTCCAACGTGAGCGAAGCGGCACAGGAATTGGATGGCAGACGCCCGGAAGGCGATTGCCGTTGCCTCAAAGCTACAGCCCAGCCGTTTCGTGTTGACCTTGAAGGTAGGGGCACGTAAAATCGGGCTGAGGCGCTTCCTTGATTTGTGGAAGCATAAGATTTTCATAGGAAAGGCGGAAAGGTTGGAGAAAAAGCTGTACTTCCTTGTCCTTGCAGCTGTGATAGTCCTGGGCTCATGCGGTTCCGGCAACAAGAAAGTTGCGGTTAAACCACCCACTTCGACAGTTCCGCCGCCAAAGCCTGTCGTGGAACAGTCGGTTCCCGTTCCTGCTCCTGCCGCCCAAGCCAGATCTGCAGATCCCGTCGATGTCCTAATTACAAAGGTTGACGCCTCCTATAACAAAGGGTTGGAAGAGTATCATGCCGGTCACCTCCAGCAGGCCAAGGAGGATTTCGACAAAGCTCTGAGCACGCTGCTGGAGTCCAGGATGGACATCCAGAACAATAGTCGGCTGAATGCCGAATTTAATAAGCTGGTGGAGAATACTTACGGGCTTGAGGCCTCATCTTCCGCGAATGGCGAAACGCTAAGCCGGCATGATTATGAGCCACCACCCATCGAGTCCTTTACTGGTCTTACTTTTCCCGTGGACCCGAGAGTTCGGCAGCGGGCTGAGCAGGAATTGACCTCAGTGCGTTCGGATATGCCCCTCGTCACAAATGATGAGGTGGCCAGCTTCCTTACCTTCTTCCAAAACCGGGGGCAGGGGTACATCGAAAAGGTCCTCACGCGCGTAGGCGAATACGGCCCGATGATTTCAAGCGTGCTCCGCAAGTATGGATTGCCGCAGGACTTGATCTATCTGGCGGCCGCCGAGAGCGCGTTTAATCCGCACGCTGTTTCAAAGGCCGGCGCAACTGGCATGTGGCAATTTATGGCTTCCCGGGCGCGCGACTACGGGTTGAAGATCGATCAGTACGAGGACCAGCGCGAAGACCCCTTGAAGTCCACCGACGCCGCCGCTCGCCATTTGCGCGATCTTTATAAGGAGTTCGGAGACTGGTATCTGGCGATGGCGGCTTATGATGCCGGGCCCTTCGGCGTTCAGAGGGCCATCGAGCGAACAGGCTATGCCAACTACTGGAAGCTGAGAGAATTGCACGCGCTGCCTCAGGAGACGCAGGACTACGTACCCATCTTTATTGCCACCGCGCTGATTGCCAAGGACCCTCGCGCGTACGGGTTCGACGTTCAGCCTGATCCACCGCTCGATCCCGATCAGGTCACCGTGACGGTTCCCACGGACATTCGGCTGGTTGCTGAATTAATCGACCGGCCTGTGAAGGAGTTGGAGAAGCTCAATCCTAGCCTGTTGACCTGGGCTACACCCGGGAACGAAAGCCGGTACGTTCTAAACTTGCCCCACGGGACGCGGGACCTGTATGAAACGCGGATTGCGGAGGTTCCTCCATCGAAAAGAGTGTGGTGGAGGGCTGTCAGGGTGGAAGAAGGGCAGACGCTTTCTGAAATCGCGCAAAAATATCGTGTTACGAAGGCCGCTCTGGCCGAGGCAAATCATCTTGATCCGCATGACGATCCGGAAGCCGGCGCGCACATTATTGTCCCGTTGCCTCCGGGTCGGGAACCTCTCTACAGGCGTGGCAGGTATTACCGTTATCGCATCCGTCACGGCGACACGTTGAGCGCCATTGCCGGTCGCTTCCATGTCAGCATCGAAAGCCTCCGCCAATGGAACCATTTGCGGGGTTCGCAGATTCTTGCGGGGAGAACGTTGCAGGTTTATGCCCGCGGTTATGTTGCGCCGGAGCATGCGGGCAGAACTCGCGCGGAAGTGCGCAACGGCGTCAGGATTTACCGCGTCGTGCGTGGCGATACGCTGGGAGGCATCGCCCGGCGCTTTCATATCACCGTGGCTGAGCTTCGCCGATGGAACCATCTGCGGGGCTCATCCATTGTGGTAGGGCGGACGCTGAGGGTGGGCGGCGCAGGCCGGGAAAGCGCTGCCAGCGTTGCTTCCAGGGATGTCCGGGGAAGTTCACGCGCCCCGGTTTATCATTACCGAATCCACGCCGGCGACACACTGGCCGTTATCGCGGACCACTTCAAGGTTACCGTGGAACAGATTCGGGAGTGGAACCACCTGACCGGATCCATCATTGTGCCTGGGCAAGTGCTGGCACTGTACGGCGTTTCGGATTAATGTGCATCCAAGTTTGCCTCTTGACAGCGGATGCACAGTGTTATACATCTGGCCCATCAGAGCTTTTTGATCGAAGCCCATTACATCACAACACGAGTTACGGTTTCTGGCGGGAGTAAACCTTAAGAGGAGGGTCCTATGCAGTTTGACGATGATGAAAACACGTCCGGCGAAGAGTTGGAAAATTACGGAGAAGATCTCTCCTCCGACTTCGAAGAAGAGGAAGAGGAAGAAATGGGTGAGGAAGGCTTTGGCGAGGAGATCGAAGAGTTGGGCGAGGAGACTTCTTACGAGTCCGAAGTAGAGGAAATTGAACCGGCCGAGCCTGCCGAAGTGGAAGTGCCGCCGGCTCCCGAGCCACCTTCGCCGCCTCCCGCCGAAGTTACGCGGCCGGCCCGGCCCAAAGCGGCTCCGAAGGCGAGACCGAAGAAGACAGCAAAGGCCAAGAAGCCGGCGAAAGCCAAAAGGCCTGCGAAGGCCAAGAAGCCGGCAGCGAAGGCAAAGAAATCCACAAAGGCCAAAACCGGCAAGAAGTCGCCAAAGGGTGGGAGATCACGAGGTCGTCGCTGAGCCCGGCTGTGCTGAGTCTACATCATGCGAACTGGCCGGAACGCAGCGGCATGGAGGGAGGAGACTATCTCTTGCTCCTCCGCCTCTGATGCCAACTTGAGTTTCTAACCGGTCATGGCGATCGGAATTAAAGCCGGCGGGGTCTGGCAAGCTCCGGCCGTTGCATCCGTGGCTTGTAATCGTGCGACTGTTCTGTTGCGATGGCGCATTGCCGTTAGAAATGCGGAAGCTGTTGCGGCGATGGCACATCGAGGCTGCTACGGATATTTGTCATTCCCGTCGCGAATGCACGCACCATCCGGAAATTTCGGGACCAAATCCGAGAATGCTGACAATGCGTTGACTTCTTCAGCCGCCGGGGACTCTTTCTCAGCAGAAGATTCCAAGGTTCGCAAAGTCACCGCAGTAGAAGTTATCCGCCGGATGCGCGGCGGGTCTCAGCCTTTTCTCCTGGGTTGCGACGACGGCCACACCTACGTTGTGAAATTCCAGAACAATCCTCAGCACGTTCGAATTTTGGCCAATGAGTTGCTCGCCGGCAGGCTGGCGGCGTTGATCCAGTTGCCGGTCCCACGCCAGGCTTTTGTCGAGGTTGCTCGGGGCCTGATTTCCGGCACCCCAATGCTGAAGTTTGAAACCGCGGGGAGGGAAGAGGAGTGCGTGCCAGGATTGCAATTCGGCTCCAGGTTCCCCGGAACACCCAGCCGGACGCTTGTGGTGGATTTCCTGCCCGACCGGCTGCTCCGCCGGGTGGCAAATCTGGCATCTATCTTCCTCGGCGCTTACGTGCTCGATAAGTGGACCTGCAATTGTGACGGCCGCCAGGTCCTCTTTTACCGGACGATTGATCAGGAGGGCAGCGGTTATTCTGCAACGCTCATTGATCACGGGTTCTGCTTCAATGACGGAGAATGGAACTTTCCGGACAGTCCCATTCGCAGCCTTTACCCGCGCCGACTGGTTTACGAAAGCGTGCGCGGCCTGAAATCATTTGAACCGTATTTGTCGCGAATTGAAAACCTTGACCCGATGGAACTGGAAAAATGCCTCCGCGACATTCCGCCCGAGTGGTGCGGCGACGATCCGGGACAAATTTCACGGCTGGCGGAGAAACTCTACGATCGCCGGCGGCGCGTCCGGCAGTTGATCATTGACGCCAAACAAAGCCCATTGAGACCTTTCCCGAATTGGGATTAGATTGTGAACAGGGAGAACCCTGGGCCGGGAATCCTTATGGCCGATTCTGAAAGATTCAAGGAATGCTCGCTTTATCTGGTACAGTACGTGCCGGACGCGATCCGAGGCGAGTGTCTGAATATCGGCCTGTTCCTTTTCAGTCCATCGGAAAACTACCTCGGCTGCCTCTTCACGGATGATTTTCGAAGGATCAAACGCTTCCATCCACAGGCCGATCTGGAATTTCTGCGCGAGCTTCAGCAGGATTTTGAACAGCAGATCGAGGACCACAGCAGGGACTTGGGGTCATACATCCGATGGATGGAGGAGACCTTCTCAAACATGGTGCAGCTTTCTTCGGCTAGGGTTTGCCTGCTTCGCGATCCTGCAACAGAAATTCAGGACCTCTTCGACCGTTACGTGGGCGCCAGAGTCGAAGGGCCGCTTCCGGTCGATACTCGCGTGCGGATCAAGCAGCGCCTGCGCCTTTCCCTTGTCCGGGCCGGTGTGTGGGGTCTGCCTGCGTTTGAGCGGGACATCCCGGCGGCCCGCTGGACGCAGCCCGGCGACCCATTCACTTTCGATTTTGGCTACAGGCCGCAAATGATTTCAGGAAAGCCCAACGGCCACATCAAATTCATTCACGCCCTATCGCTCAAGCGCGACATCGAACTGGCGAAGGTCCTTGTTTACACCATGGACCGCGTCCGGCGCAGCGAGCCCGCTGATCTGACGGCGGTGGTCGAAGGTGCGCCGGAGAAGGACGACGAAACGGCGAACCTTTCGCAGAGCATTCTGATTGAGGCGGGTATCTCTGTCCGGCCGATTGCGCTGGTAGACGAATTTGCGCATTCGATCCGGCGGGAATTGGTTATCTGATTCCCTTGACTGTTACTGATGGCGATGATCCTCCATGTTGAGTGCTACGCGGGCTACAAGGCCGACGAGCGCCCTTTGCGTTTCCGCTCGCGCGCGGAAGGATCCCGGACGTTTGAGGTTGTGGAGGTTCTTGACCAGTGGTACGGCATCGGCTATCGATGCTTCCGTGTGCGCGCCGACGACGGCAATATCTACGTCCTTCGCCACAACGAAGCGGAAGACGAATGGGTGCTCGATTCTTTCCGCAAGTCTGGTACATGAACGCCGGCGCGCGCCTTTCATGACAATCTCTCCGACTCATGGTTAAATAATCTGAGATGGGCCTGATGGCTGTGCCTGAAACCTTCCGGAGCTTTCCCCGCTGACATGCGCAAGGGCGAATTCCTGATTTCGACAATCCTGGCCGCCCTCGTTTTCCTGTTTGTCCTCGGACTCCAGCGCGATTGGAAGCCTTCCACCCTGAAGGAAGCTGCGGCCACCGCCGAACAGTATGTGCTTGGCAAATCAAGTGGCCGCGGCGGTTTTCCGGACGTTCCGGGCTACGAGCGAATCGGGACTTTTTATATCGCCCGGGAGTACCGCGCTGCTCTCTACCGGTCCAATTCGGTCAGCCTGGGTTTCGCGGCTGGGCGCCTCGTGATATACGACAGCCGGAACCAGATTGCCTACCAGGTGGATACACTTGAAGGTGCCCGCGACGCTTGGACTGCCATCTACGATTTCGCAGGAAAGCAGGGTCTTCCCGCAAAGAACAACCGTCCCCGTCCAGATTATCTTCGTGACCTTGCCGGTAACCACAAGCAGGACTTCATTATCGGACTCTATTCCGGCGGAAACCGCTGCTGCACGACGTTGAATATTCTGGAAGTTGACAAGGATTCACTGAAGCTTATAGGGCACATCGAAGGACTCGACGGATGGCCGTTTGTGGGTCTCGAAATCCGCAGGCTTGGCCCTGACTCCCACTGGAAACTGGTTGTGCATCGCCCTCAGGTGACTGCGTGTGGGCCACGCGAGGAGGCTGCCGATGTGATTTCGATCTACGGATACTCCGGAGGCCAGTTTGTGGACCAGACACAGAAGTTCAGCGATTATCTTCAGGGTGTACTGCGGGAAAATCTGGCCAAATGGTCGCGGGAGAAGGAGCCTTCGCTTGGCCTGCTCCAGACGCTTGCAGCGCAATATGCCGTGCTGGGCCAGCCGGACCGTGCCAAGGCATTTTTCGAGCAGAACCTCGCCCGTTTCCTGCCTCAGATGAAGGAGCAGGGATTTGATGCGACAGACTGCCGGGACGACATGAACAGCCTGGTTGACCGCCTGGCCAACCCGCAGTCGCAACAATAACGGCCTGGGATCAGCGCGGCAGCGCTAAAGGACAGGTTCCTGCCAGTTTTCCAGAAGGCTTTTCAGGTATGCCATGAACTGGTCCGCCACGGCACCGTCAATGATCCTGTGGTCGAAAGTCAGCATCAGATAAGCCATCGAGCGGATGGCGATCGCGTCATTGCGGATGACGGGTCGCTTCTCGATGACGCCGACGCCCAGGATGGCAACCTGGGGCTGATGGATAATCGGTGTTCCAAACAGGCTGCCGAAAATTCCCGGGTTCGTAATGGTGAAGGTGCCTTCCTGAACCTCCTCGACATTCAACCGCTTTGAGCGAGCGCGGCTCGCGAGGTCCTGGATAGCACGTGCCAGCCCCAGAAAGTTTTTCTCTTCCGCGTGCTTGATGACCGGCACAATCAGTCCGCTTTCGAGCGCGACGGCAATCCCCAGATTGATCGCCTGCTTGTAAACGATATTTGTTCCATCGACCGATGAGTTGAAAATGGGAAACTGCCGGATAGCCTCGACTGCCGCCTGGGCAATAAAAGGGGTGAAGGTCAATTTCAGGCCATGACGCCGTTCGAACTCTTCCGCCGATCGCTCTCTCAACTCTACGATGCGGCTCATATCCACTTCGAACACGGTCGTCACGTGCGCAGAAGTTTTTTTGCTGAGGGCCATGTGCTCGGCGATCTGCCGCCGCTGGGGCGTCATCGGAACAACGTGGGTGGGGCCTGTAAATGAGATCGCCTGTCCGGCGGGAGCAACGGGCGGAGCAGCTTGGGTAGTCTTTGCAGGCTGGGCCCCAGCCCTTGCGGGCGTTGGATGTTCCAGGAATGCGAGGATGTCCTTCTTACTGATCCGACCGCCCAGCCCTGTTCCTTTCACTAGAGCGAGGTCCACATTGTGCTCGCGCGCAATGCGACGCACCAGAGGCGAGGAGCGGATTTTTCCTACAGGTCGGGCGGCATACTGTTCCGTAACGCGAGCAGCCTCGGCTGCGACAGCCGGTGGCGTAGCCGGAGCTTCGACCCCGGGAGCAGGGGCCGGTGCCTCCTTCGGCGCGGCTTCCGGTGCTACGACGGCGTCTTGCCCATCGATGATGGCAACAACGGTATTGACGGGGACGGTTTCGTTTTCACGCGCCAGGATCTTCGTAAGGATCCCCGAGGCCGGGGAAGGAATTTCGGCGTCCACTTTGTCCGTGGTGATTTCAAACAGAGGCTCGTCACGCTCGATGCGGTCGCCCGGCTTCTTCAGCCATCGGGTAATCGTTCCTTCTGCGACGCTTTCTCCCATCTGGGGCATCACGACATTTGTCGGCATGAGTATTCCCGTTAATAGCTTGCAAGCTGGCGTGCCGCCTCTACGACTTTCTCAACGCTCGGCAGGAATCGGGCTTCGAGCGGAGGTGAAAAAGGCACCGGAGTGTCCGGGGCGGTGACCCGTACGATCGGGCCGTCAAGGCCCTCGAATGCTTTGCCGGCGATCACCGCCGCAAGCTCTCCAGCCATGCCTCCGATCATTGTATCCTCATGCAGCAGAATCACCTTGCTGCATTTGCGGACGCTTGCGAGCACGCACTGCTCATCGTACGGCAACAGGGTTCGCAGGTCAACGACCTCAAGCGAAACGCCGTCGCGGGCGAGAACATCCGCTGCTTCGAGTGCGGTCCAGACCATTGCGCTGTATGTAATCACAGCAATATCGGTTCCTTCACGGCGAATAACAGCCTTGCCCAGCGGGACGACGTATTCTTCGCTCGGAACTTCTTCCTTGATTCGACGATAAAGAAACTTGTGTTCAAAGAAGATGACAGGATTGTTGTCGCGGATTGAAGCCTTGATCAGCCCTTTGGCGTCATAGGCCGTCGCCGGCGCAACCACTTTCAGCCCGGGCGTGTGGACAAACCACATTTCATTGGACTGTGAATGGAACGGCCCGCCGTGCACGCCTGCTCCGGAAGGCCCGCGGACCACCAGCGGTACAGCAGCGCCCCAGCGGTAGTGGATTTTGGCGGCCATGTTCACAATCTGGTCGAACCCGCAGGAGATGAAATCCATGAACTGCATCTCCGCCACCGGACGCATACCCATCAGTGCCGCGCCCACGGCAGCTCCCACGATGGCGGATTCGCAAATGGGGGTGTCGATGACTCGTTCCTCGCCGAACCTCTCCAGCATTCCGGCGGTCACTTTAAACGCGCCGCCGTAAGCGCCGATGTCCTCGCCGAGAAGAAAAACGGACGGATCGCGCTCCATCTCCTCCCAGATGCCCTGGCGAATCGCTTCAAGATATGTCAACAATGGCATGGAACAGAGCTTTCATTCAGCAGGCGGATTGCTCCACCAGCATTGATCGCTGCAATAGACACCTTCTGTACAGGTCGCGCTGTCAGGAAGAGGGCTTGCCTCGGCGTAGGCAACAGCATCATCAATCTGCTGCTTGATTTCCTCTTCAAGTTCCTTAATCCGCTTTGCGCCCAGGATCTTTTTTGCCAGCAGGGCTTTTTCCAGCCGTGGAATTGGGTCTTTCTTCTTCCATTGAGTGAAGAGTTGTTCCGGAACATATTCCGCCGCATCGTGCGCAGAATGGCCCGTCATTCGGAATGTTTTGCACTCGACAAAGCTCGGCCCGCCGCCTGTGCGGGCGCGCGCGATGGCTTCACCGACAATGGAATAGACCGCCAGGACGTCATTGCCATCCACCTTGACTCCGGGCATCCCGTAGGCCGCTCCGCGCACGGCAAGGTCTTTGACCGCGTATTGTTTCTCTGTTGGCGTTGAATACGCATAGGCATTATTGTTGCATATGAATATCACGGGAAGCTTCATCACGGCGGCCATATTCATGGCTTCGTGCACGTCGCCGCGGCTCGTCGTGCCTTCGCCGAAGTGAACCAGCGCGACATTCCCATTGCCGCGCCGCTTTAATACCATTGCCACGCCGCAAGCCACCGGGCAAGTGTCGCCGAGATGCGAGATGATCGGGATTACGCCTCGTTTGATGTCGCCGATATGAAGGGTGTTGTCGCGCCCGCGCGTAGGCCCGTTAGCGCGCCCCATCCAGTTGCAGAAGATTTCCCGCAGCGTGAAGCCGCGAATCAGAAAGGAAGAAAAATCGCGGTGGCTGGGCAGGACAATATCGCCCTGCATAAGTTGAATCGAGGATCCAACTCCGATGGCTTCCTGCCCGCGCCCAACGTAAACACCGCCGACGATTTTCCCCTGGCGGTAAAGCACCTGATCGATGCGCACTTCGGCCTCGCGGGTGAGCTTCAGGTAATAGAGCATCCGCTCGAGGGTATGAGCGTCAGGGACCGGGGTCTCCCTTCTGCCCTTTGCAGGTCGGGCTTGAGCCATATCGAGCCAGTTGGTTTATCCGGGACTTTCCAGGGGGTTGCCCGGTGGTTTCCAGCGGGGAGCCGCTAACGGCATTTCCGGCCACTTCATTTCCATTCCGAACACCGAGCTGAAATGCCGGATAACGCACTCTGTGACCATTTCCATTGGAACCCGCCGGCCCAGCAGCTTTTCGAGCGAAGTTACTCCTTTGCCACGCAAGCCACAGGGAACAATCCAATCGAAGAAACGGAGGTCGGTGTTTACGTTGAAGGCAAAGCCGTGAGAGGTGACCCATCGCGACACATGCACTCCCATGGCCACGAGCTTGTCATTGCCCACCCAGACCCCTCGCGCTCCTTGAGTTCTTCCCGCACGGATTCCAAACTCTCCAGCAACGCGGATAAAGACTTCTTCCAGCGAGTTCATGTACCAGGACAGGTCTCTCTTGTGCTGCGTCAGGTCGAAGATGGGGTATCCCACAAGCTGCCCGGGTCCATGGAAGGTGACATCCCCGCCGCGATCAGTCTCAAAAATCTCCGCTCCCAACAGCCGAATCTTTTCAGGGGAGAAGAGAATGTTTTCGCGTTTTGCGTTACGCCCCAGAGTATAAACGGGTGGATGTTCCAGCAGAATCAGAGTATCAGGAATGTCCCCCGCCTTACGCGCAATGACGCGCTCGTGCTGGAGGTGCAGTCCCTCCTCATAATTCACAATGCCCGGCACTTCAACCTGACAAATCATTTGTCAAGCCGTAACAGGATTGGCGTTCTGGAAAAAGTTTCTTGGATAACTGCCTAATGCCCCCCTTTATACCCGGAGGTCTTGGGCAGAATGACGTCCCCGCTTAACACGGAATGCGGGATCAGCTTGGCGCTTCCAGCTTTGACCCATGGTATCCAGAGCCCGCTAAATGTGGATTGCCATCCCGTGAACGGCATGGGCTGCTTCAGGAACAGCCTCCGTAAGCGTCGGGTGCGGATGGATGGCCTGCTCCAAGTCCTCGACCGTTCCTTCCAGGCGCATCACCACGACGGCCTCAGCGATCATCTCGGTGACCCGAGGCCCGATCATGTGTACGCCCAGGACCTCCCCGTAACGCTCATCACTAACAATCTTGACGAAGCCTTCAGTGGAGCCAAGAATGGTTGCTTTGCTGTTTCCGGCAAAGGGGAACTTGCCGACCTTTACGTTGTAACCGCTCTCGCGGGCCTGGCGTTCGGTCAGGCCGGTGCTGGCGATTTCCGGCTCGCAATATGTGCAATTCGGGACCTGCCGATAGTTGATCGGTTCAACAGGTTTGCCGGCTGCGTGCGTTACGGCGACGATGCCTTCCATTGAGCCAACGTGTGCCAGCAGCGGGCTGCCGGCCACAATGTCGCCGATCGCGTAAACCCCTGGTTCATCCGTCCGCATGTAAGGATCGACCTTCACGAAGCCTCTCTCCATCCGAACGCGCGTCTTTTCAAGGCCAATGTTCTGCGTGTTGGGGGCCCGCCCTACAGCCACCAGGCAGGTTTCAGCCTCGATTGACTGGAGCTTGCCCTGAGCATCAGTGAACTCCACCATCGCTCCTTTGGCTGTCTTGGAAACTTTTTCGACCTTGGCTTGGGTATGGACTGCGATACCCTGCTTCTTGAACGATTTCTCAAGCTGGGCTGAGATTTCTTCGTCTTCAAGCGGGACGATGTGCGGCAGCATTTCGATGATGGTCACCTCGGTCCCGAAGCGGTGGAAAATCGAGCCAAATTCCACTCCGACGGCACCCGAGCCGATGACGACCATCGACTTGGGGATTTTCTTCAGGCTGAGGATTTCCTTGTTTGTCAGGATAGTCTTGGCATCCGGTTCCAGTCCCGGAAGCATTTTGGCCTCGGAACCTGTGGCCAGAATGATGTTCTTCGACTGAATCTCCCGGACCTTCTTGTTTGCATCCGTCACCGTGATGCGGCCCGGCCCCGATAGCTGTCCGAACCCCTGCACCGTTTCGACCTTGTTCTTTTTCAGCAGGAACTCTACGCCCTTGGCCAGCTTCGTGACCACTCTGTTCTGCCGGGCCTGAACGGCTGCCCAATCAATCGAAAAACCCTTGCACTCGATGCCAAATTCCTGGGCATTCTTGAAGAAGTCGTAAACTTCGGCGTTCAGCAACAGGTCCTTCGTCGGAATGCAGCCCACGTGGAGGCATGTTCCGCCAAACTTGTTGTCTTTCTCGATCAGGATCGTCTTCTGCCCCAATTGGCCGGCCCGGATCGCTGCCACATATCCGCCCGGACCACTTCCAATGATTGCAATATCGTACTTCGGCGTTTCAGCCAAATTCGCACCTCCCGCAGGTCATTTCACTTTCTTGTGCACGTAAATTGGTGCAACGGAAAATCTTACATGAGGAGAAACAAGCAAACAAGTTCATGCTTTCTTCGGCCCGCCTCGATCAATTGGACAGAAGACTGCAAGTCCAAGGTTCACTTTACCACAGCGGAGCGCGGCCCGGTCGCCTGTTGCGGCGATGGCACATTGCTGGTACAGCCATTGCCGCAGTGATCCATGATCATCACTCAGGCGGACGGAAGAGAGAAGCAAAGCACGATGAATCCGCCACTCACTATCCACATGGCGAGATAAACTCACTGCTACAAGCGCGCACTTCATCCAGCGGCGCGATCGTGGCATTGTGGCCCGCTCGTTCCATGTGGTAGCTTCATAACTCGGGTGCTGCCATCGGGATTGGACTGATCATTCAAACGTACGCAGAAGGGGGTTTTCTGATGAACTGGACTGCCGATCTTGCCCGTGAAGTCAGCGGACAGGTTCTTGTGGACGATACGTCGCGCGAAGCGGTTTCAACGGATTTCGGCCGAGTCGTTGTGCGCAAACCCGCCGCGGTCGTTCGGCCGGCATCAAGCCAGGACGTGGCGAATGTCGTGAAGTTTGCAGCGCGCAACGGCCTGTCCGTCTCAACTCGCGGCGGCGGCCACTCGCAGACCGGGCAATCGCTTTCCGAGCACATTGTGTTGGATATGACCTCGTTGAATGCTGTCATGCAGGTCAATCCCGGGAAGGGAACTGTCGTATGCCAGACGGGGTTGAAGTGGCGGGACCTGGTCCAGCACCTTGCACCCGAGCGTGTTTCGCCGCCCGTGCTTACTAACAATTTGGATGTGACCATTGGCGGAACCCTCTCAACTGCCGGGCTGGGAGTCGCTTCCTGGCGGCACGGCACTCAGGCGGATAATTGTCTGGAACTCGAAGTCGTTACCGGCGAGGGAGAAATTGTGCTCTGCTCACCACGGCAGAACGAAGATCTTTTCAACGCCGTGCGCGCCGGGATGGGACAGTTTGGAGTGATGACTGCCGCGACGCTGAAGATACGCGCGCACCAACCGCACTTTCGCTCCTACTACCTGCTTTATGACACCCTGGAGGTTCTGCTTGATGACTTGAAAACTGTCATGACGGACGAAAGGTTCGACTTTCTCGAATCATGGTGCGTCCCGTGTCCGCAAGGATTCAAACGGATTGGAGACACGCGCCAGGCGTTTGCCGAATGGTTCTTCCCACTTCACGCCACGATTGAAATGGACAGTACCGCAAGCTCTCCAAGTGACAACAAGTTGGAGGGTCTTAAATATTACAAACATGTCCATACAGAAGAAGGCGATCTGATCGACTTCTACCGTCGGCTGGACGACTTGTTTGCCATTTGGCGCCGTGCGGGCTTCTGGGAATATGCTCATCCCTGGATGGAATGTGTGCTTCCGTGGCAGACTACCTCTCTTTACATCGCTCAGGTACTTAAGAACCTTCCGCCCCAGGCTATCGCCGGAGGGCACATTCTGCTGTGGCCAGCCCGCGGCAATTCTTCGTCGGTACCCCTTTTTATGCGTCCCGCGGGCGATTTTCTAATGGGTTTTGGCATCCTGCCAGCCGTGCCTCAGCGCTTCCTCGAAGAGGCACTGTCGCGCCTCAATATGGCCAGCCAAGCGGCCACGATGATGGGCGGTAAACGCTACCTTTCCGGATGGATTTCCTTCAATGCCGCCCAGTGGAAAGCCCATTACGGAGATAAATGGCCCGAAGTGGTCTCGCTAAAAAGGAAATTCGATCCACACGGGGTTCTGAACCCCGGCTTCGTGCGGTATGAGTGAGCGAAGCAATATGGATCTAGAATCCGCGATGGCGTGACTGGCCCGCCGTGTGCTATAGTGTATGTGCAGTAGGCCGAGAGAGTTTTAGCAATCCGCGCAGATATCTATCTAATTGATAGTAAAGCAGTTGTCATGCTGGCTCCGGGTCGTCCTATGTCGTGGGATTCCCAACGGACGTTTCGGGGCCGATTGCCAGCAATCTTGAAATAATTCGGAGTCCTGCGAATCCTTTTCTCCTTTATTTGCATCATATTATTGAATGCCAAGCCCATATGGCTCTGGCGATTTTATAGGCAGGGTAAAGGCCTTCTGGTTCATCGCACACCATCACTTTTATAGCGCGTTTCGTGGGCAAGAGGCGGTTGCGGATTCTGGCCTGTGCGCGGGGCGGCAAGTTGAGGACTGCCATGCCCGCTACCCTGAGAGGAAAATATTATGCTGGACGTTAAGTTAAACTTCCATGATCCGGATGATACGGATGTTATGGAAGACGAGGAGCGCGACCTCCTTTCGGAAGAAGAGGAAGAATTGTCTTTGCGCGAAGAAGCAGAGTGGGAAGAACCTTCCGAAGAGGGCGAGGAGGAGGCAGAGTACGACCTGACGCCGGGCCCCCTTGAGGGGGCGGTTGATCCTGTCCGTACGTATCTGCGTGATATGGGCCGGGTACCCCTGCTGAACCGGGAAGGTGAGGTCCGCCTGGCGCAGCGCATCGAGCGCGGACAGAAGCTGGCTCTGCGGGCGTTGTCACGATCTCCGCTGGCGCTGAGAGAGTTGCTGGCCACTGCAAAGGCCCTGCGGGCGGGTGATCGTTCAATCAAGGAGATTGTCAACTTCGATGGCGACGAACTGGCGGACGAGAAACTGATCGCATCCAAGGCACGCAGGACGCTCCAAACGCTCGACGAACTTGCAAAGCTTTATCGGCTTGCGGAAAGGCAGGCGGCTGCTCTGGAACGAACTTCCAAATCCCGAAAACCCTCTGCTTTGCATGGTCGGTACCGCCTTGCGCGAACTCGTGTCCGCATGTCGAAACTAGTGATGCAGCTTGACCTGAACACGCAGGAGAAGACGCGACTCACGAATATCGTGCAACAGGCTGCAGAGCGAATGCAGGAATTGCGGCAGAAGATTGATGCTCTCAAGGCGAGCGCAGGTGCAAAGGGCCGCGCGCCTGCGAACGTGAAGTCCGAACTTCGTTCCTGCGAGAAGCAGCTGAAGCAATTGGAAGCGGAATTCGGCGTGAGCGCGCTTGAAATGAAGCGTACGTGGGAGAAAATCCAAGTGGGCCAGGCCCGCGCGGAGCAGGCCCGGAAGGAACTGACCGAAGCGAACCTCCGCCTGGTGGTCTCCATCGCGAAGAAATACATCAAGCGCGGGATGCATCTGCTGGACTTGATTCAGGAAGGGAATCTTGGTCTGATGAAAGCCGTCGAGAAGTTCGACTGGCGGCGCGGTTACAAGTTCTCGACGTATGCCACCTGGTGGATCCGGCAGGCAATTACTCGCGGCATTGCAGACAAGGCGCGAACCATTCGTGTCCCTGTCCACGCCAATGACACGATCAACAAGTTGGCCCGTGCCAGAGGCGAATTGACCCGCGAACTGGGTCGTGATCCATCGATTGCTGAGGTGGCAAAGCGGGCAGGCATCTCGATGGCAAAGGCTCGCCAAGTGATGAAAATCGCACAGCAACCACTTTCACTCCACACGCCCATCGGCGACGACGGGGAATCGGAACTGAGCGACTTTATCGAAGATAAGCATACGCCTTCGCCCGTGGATGCGGCCATCAACGTAAACCTGAAAGAGCAGACAGCATCGATGCTGAAGACCCTCACACCCCGCGAGGAGCAGGTGCTCAGACTGCGTTTCGGGTTAGACGATGACCACGCGCGGACGCTTGAGGAAGTGGGGAATTGCCTTTCTCTCACTCGCGAGCGCATCCGGCAGATCGAAGGGAAGGCCTTGCGCAGCCTGCGTTCTCCGTGGCGTGGTGGAAGGCTCCGTTCTTTCCTGTCGGAAAACTAAGCAAGCTCAGCCAGCAGAAATTCATACAAGTTTTCGAATGGTACCCTGAAGGCTTCAGTGGACCGGCGGTCAATGACCGCCGGTTTTTTGTGCCAAATAGCACATGTCAAGCACTGGGAGGAAGCATTCCGAAGGGAGCAAACGCTGCCGAAGGGACTGCAAGACCCCCACAACCACGACCTGCCGCGCCTTCGCGTGTCAATTGGGCCCCATCAGACCGTAGCGAAATCCGCGCATGACTTCTATAAGCGGTGACGACATGCCGCCACTCTGGCGGAATGTTATCATTCTTACATGGTTACTTCAAAATTGCACAATTCATCCCAAACAACTTAAAGAGCTTAGCCCCCTGCAAATTTGGATGCCAAATTGCCTTCGGAGAAAATATCTTTGCTCAGAGGTGAGTTTGATGGCGTGTGAAGACAGGTGTGTCGTAATAGTGTCTGATGACGACGGAACCGCCTTGATGCTATGGAAGATTCTGAAGGAAGTTGGAATCCAAGTGAGAATTGTTCGAACTTGTGCAGAGGCCCGGCACCTCCTGGATGAACAGAATTCCCCGGTGGTGTTGTTTTCTGACACATCTCTGCCGGATGGTACTTGGGCCGATGTTCTTACGTTGGCCACGGAAGGGAAGCGGCAGATCCCAGTAATTGTGGTCTCCCGCGTGGTGGATATTAACCTCTACATCAGTGCTCTTGAAAAAGGAGCTTCTGATTTCATCGTACCTCCTTTTTACGGTCAGGACATATCGCACGTTCTGAAGTGTGCCATCAAGCATCACGTTGTTGAAGAAAGGCTGGCTGCTGCGTGAGCGTGCTGCTATCCACGGTTCTGCTTGTGCGGTACACGCATGACGCCACTGAACCTGCTCCAGCGGGGAAGGAACGCGAGCGAAAGAATTTTACTCGGCGGAAGTTTCCTTGCGACCTTCAGGGGCATCTAAGGTTAGGTGGTTTTTTGTTTGGGCAAGTCGCCGCGGGTCGTTTGAGGACAAATTGCAAGGCTGATTGCCACAGCGGGGGTTAACGGATCCGTTGTGTCCAACGTCGGCCACGAAGCGAGGCGCGGCGGTACAAGAGGTTTAAGGGGCGAACAGGTTTTGGGAATAAGGGTCATTTCTCAATGGAAGCGGTGCAACGGTGCGCGCTTCATGTCTGAGGCGACGTGTGCGCCGAACTAAGAAGGTGTGCGGGAGGTATCGATGGCACGAAGAGAATTGGAAGGTTACAACAGGAAAACCTCTGCAAGCGAAGAAGAGCTGAAGCTGCTCCTGGTGGACGAAGACTCCAATGACTTGGATTACTACACGGAGGTCTTGCGTTACCTGGGATACAATGTTCGGCCGATTGACTCCTACGCAAAAGCGGCTGCAATGCTTGGCCGCGAAAAGTACGATTTGGTAATTGTGGATCAGGGAAGCTCGAACTTCGAAGGACGGTCGGTTCTGAGCCGGGCGGTCGAGGTTGACCGTCGCGTGCCCGTGCTTGTGCTGACCCGAGCGGTTGATGCTGATTGCTGCATCGAGGCGCTCGACTCAGGCGCGTTGGAGTACGTCCAAAAGCCGCTGACCACAACGGAAGTACGAGAACTGGTCAGCGACTATGTGAAGATTCCTCCGATACAGTTTACAGCTCGAGCGGGCTATGCCTTCCAGAAAGACTATAAATCGGCGGACGTCGGCCGCGTCGAGCGAGCGTCTCTTCGAAAGGCCTCCTGACCGAGTCGCTGACAGTAGATTGCTGGTAGCAGCAGTTCTGGTGACAACGAGCAGGCGCAATGCTATGAAGTGATACGACTCACCTGCGCAACCCTTCAATTCTCGAGGTTAGAGTCAGGTGGATCAAGGAATTCCAAGCCAGCCTGGCCATCACCGTCGGTTCCAACGTCTCCGCTCCAGACGACAAGACAACGCAGGGCGCGGGAAGGATCGTCCGGTTGGACAAGGCTGAGGGTCTGTCCAGGTTTTAGCGGTGTCCGGGCTTCTACCCTGGCTCCGTCCGAAGAAATGTCCGCCATGGTTCCATCATGGTGGACCCCTGATTCTTCCGATTCCACAACTAACAAAATCGCTTTTGTGGCCGGTTTCCGCTCCGTACGCCGCGGGACCCTATAAGTATTTCCTGTCACGCCGATGAGCGTATATGAGATGGCGAGCGCTGGCAAGCAATTTTCATTGCACGCACCGGATAGGAAACGTGTTGGTGTTTACTGCGAGGCGCTCAGTGCCGCCCGCGGTTCCTGGGCCCGTGATGCGCGTGCGAAGGTGTTCGGTGGCGTTGAGGTTGCTCCGGCGGCTGCCTGTAGAGAAGTGCGCGTTCGATATTCATGCCCAATTTCGACATCTCTTCGAAACCCTTGGGCGTAATGAAATATCGGCGATGCCGGTCGGTTTTGTCCTCCTCAATCCACTCCATCTTCTTTGCAGCTTCTACGAAGACACTGCCGACGGTAAACGGATTTACTGGTCCAAGGCGGTTTTGTTCTTCGTTCTTGGGTTTCATTTGTCCCCGCTAATTGATGACGGAAAGAGAAAACAATTTCCTTTGTGCGTCTGTGATTCGCACAGGGCAAAAAGCTCCCGATGCCGGATCATGGGCAGTCATCCGGACCGGTGAAATACCCCTTCTCATCCTACAGAAGTCAAACCCGCGTGGCAAGTTTCCATCACAGTGATGGAACGCGGGGACCATCGCCGGCAGCGCACCCGTGCCGTGGCCTGTGGCACGGATGCGAGAAAACGGCGCCTAACCTTACCTACGGACGCGCTTCGAAAACAAGATTGAATGGAGTCTGTGCAGCGCGACGAAAACGAGTAAATCCTGCGAAGGTCACGACTTGGCGAATTCGCTCTTCGCCGGCCTGCGCACCGAGCGCTGCTCCGACTTCCTGAGCCATCGATGCAGGAGTGCAGATCATCGTCGAGGCGGAGTAGTAGATTCGTCCTACTGGATTGTGGTTTAGCTCCGGCTTATCCTCCGCGAAAGGCTCGACGATCATCCAAGTCCCGTCCGGCTTCAGCGTTGAGAGGACATGCTGGGCAGCGCCAGATGGGTCTCCCATATCGTGCAAACAGTCAAAAAAAGTGACAAGATGGTAGCCGCCGTTGCGCGGATAGCTTTTGGCGCTGGCGACCTCAAACGTGATCTGGTCGAGCAATCTATCTCGGCCGGCAACATGGCGAGCGTATTCAATGGAACCACTGTGATAATCGAAACCGAAGAAGCGCGATTTCGGGAACGCCCTCGCCATCAGCATTGTGGAAGCACCATGGCCGCACCCCACGTCGGCAACTACGGCGCCCGCAGTCAGCTTTGCCTGAACACCCTCTAGCGCGGGGACCCAGGAACTCAAGAGATTGTTTTGGTAATTGGGTCGGAAGAACCGCTCAGTGCCAACCGACGCCTTCCCCCGTTCGTAATGCCGGTGTAATTTTCGGTTCGTCCTTGAAGCACGATGAAATAATGCGAAAACCCTCAGCAGGTCCAATTGCGTAAGTGCGAAAGCCTGCTCGGGCGGCAACTGGTATCGACTGGTGACGGCATCGTAAACAAGGTATCCGCTGGCCGCGTTGGCGTCCAGCCACTCGCGAACATAACGCTCCGCAGTGCCGCTTTTTTTGGGCAAGGTCTGCGGGAGTGATCGATCCAGCGCCCGCCATTGCCTTGTACAGTCCGAGCTTGTCGCCGACCAGCACGAGTGTGGCATGCATGGCTGCCCCCATATCGGCAATCGCCCTTTCCATAAAGGCGCCCAGCTTGGATTCGTCATACCCCAGGGCCATAGACTGAGTAGCTATTCATTCACCTCCGGCTCTTTGCCCCGTATAGGAAGGATGATTCGATTCTGCACGTAACCGTAGTCTGCAGCAATTGAATCACGGGCAGCAGGATAAATGCCCCGCACAGATGGCAGGCGGGAACGAAACCCGGAATGCGAAAGGATCCGTCCGAATACCTTTCTACCGGACTTTCCCCCGAGCGGCCACTTTCCATGACCCCTTCACCTGGCCGTTGCGGTGGATGAAAACTTCGTCGTGCATATTGACGCACGCGCAGACATGGTTAGGAATCACCGTAACGACATCACCGACGCGGAACTTATGCGAACTGCGGCTGACATCCAGATGCCCGTGTTCTTCATTCAGTTTGATCAGCGCTGCATCGGGAGCTTCAACCACGTACCCATGCCCTTTCGCAGGGCCCGAACCAAGCGGGTCTGAAGAGAGCGTCTTTGAGCCGGCGTCGATCATTGCCCGGCCCGGGACCGCCGTGGAAACGATGGTTGTTACCACGCGCGCTGCGCAGTCTTCAAGCCCGCACACGCCCTGGTAGAAGGTATTCAGGTCGTTGTAGGCGTAGGTTCCCGGCCGGATTTCGGTCAAACCCGGCACGCGATGCGACATGAAGGCAGAAGGTGTAGAGCCACCGGAAACGATTTCTACCTGCATTCCGGCCCTGCGAAACGGCTCAAGCGCCTTCTCGAAACGTTCGGCGACCTGCATCACTTCCTTTTCGCGATCCACCTCGGCGCCCCAGATGTTTCCCGGGAATGCCATTAATCCTCTAAATTTCAATCCCGGCATCTTTTCGATTTTTCGGGCGAGTTCCAGGCATTCCGGACCCGGGGGGAGTCCGCAGCGGTGCATTCCAGCATCGAACTCAACCAGTATCCCGACGGTTGCTCCTGCGGCACTGGCTGCCCTTGAAAGTCCTTCAGCCGTAGCTTCGTTGTCCAGTGAGAGCAGAATGCTGCGTTCGCGCGCCATTTCTGCGATTCGACGCAGCTTTTCCGTCCCCCAGATCGGATAAGCGATCAGGATTTCATCGGGGTTTGAGGCCGCCATTACTTCTGCTTCGCCGACTTTCGCAACGGTCAAACCCACGGCTCCCCGGTCCATCTGCATCCGGGCTACTTCCGGCGTCTTGTGGGTTTTGGTGTGGGGCCTCAGCTTGAGGCCGTGATCCCGGCAGTAATTGGCCATGCGGTCGAGATTGCGCTCGAGAACGTCGAGATCGATCGTGAGCGCTGGCGTCGATATTTCTTTGATATTCATTGATGACAACCGTTCACTTCCGTTTGCGGGATTTGTTCACTACTGCAATGCAATCGATTTCCACCTTGATCCTTGGCAAGCTGGCGCCGACGGTCGTGCGGGCAGGCGGGTCCACCGGAAAGTATTCCCTGTAAACTTCATTCATCGCGTCGAAATTCTTCATGTCGGAAAGAAAGACACCAACCCGAACCACATCCTTTAGAGAACTCCCTGCGCTTTCAAGAATTGCCTTGATGTTTTCAAGCGTGCGGCGCGTTTCCGATCGAATGTCGCCCAGTTCCAGTTCATTGGTATCCGGATTCACGGCAGCCTGACCAGCGACGAAAACAAAGCCATTTGCCACGATGGCCGGGGAATAGGGGCCCCGGGGCCTGGGTGCTTTTTTGCTTTTCACTACCTTGCGCATTGTGTCTCCTAATTGTGAGAGATAGAAGTCCTGCCATTCTTGTGAATGGTTGAAATTCCCATCGATGCAACTCAGGCCAACTGCCCGCCATCGACGAACATCAGGATGCCGTTGATATAATCCGCATCTGAAGATGCAAGAAATGCGGCTGGTCCGGCAATATCTTCAGGCTCGCCAAGCCGTCCCGCCGGAATAAGGTCCTTATACTTGCTCATAAACGTCTTGTCTTTCAGGATGGGGGCCGTCAGGCGGGTGCGAATAAGTCCCGGGCCGATGGCGTTCGAATTGATCCCATACTTCCCGAGTTCCCGTGCCAGGGTCTTTGCCAGCAGGAAAAGCCCCGCCTTCGAAACGTTGTAGGGCGCGAGTTCGGCTTCTGCGTCCCAACTGTTGGTGGACGCCATGAATACCATCTTGCCGTGCTTCTGGCGAATCATGTGGGGTGCCACTTCGCGGGCGACAAGAAAACCGCCCTTCAGATTGATGTCAATGGTCCAGTCCCAGTGCTTTTCATCTGTTTGGGTAAAAGGCACGAGTTTGCCAACGCCAGCCACGTACATCAACACATCGATTTTGCTCCGCCATTTTAGAGTTTCAGCCACCATCCGCTGGACCTGGCGCTTCTGGCGCACGTCACAAGTGATTGTCCGCACGGAGCCGCCCTCACGCCGAATCTCGCGCTCCGAGCGGGCCATCATCGGCCGATCGATATCGCCGATCATCACGTCGGCTCCTTCCCTTGCCAGCCGCACGGCGATAGCTTTGCCGATTCCCTGCGCCCCGCCGACCACCAGAGCGCATTGGTTTCGAAAGCGGTCCGGGATAAAATTCATAACTTTCTGCTACTCTCCTTTTTTTTCGGAATGGCCTGCGAAAAAGTTTTCTAGTCCCTGAGGTAGTCTCCCAGTATAATGGGCCACCGTGCGGGCGTAAAGCATTTGAACGATCCTTTGCCCGATGGCGACTGTGTGTCGCAGACGCCGTTCCGGTTCGGGTATTGAGTGAATCGGCACAAGTGCTGCCGCTTTAGGTCCAGAATGCTCCAGGGCGAAGGCGGACGCTGCGATCATCGATCGTTGCTGCTGTGGTCCGCACAAATGCCGAGGCGCAAAGGCGGAGGGCATGAATACGAAGTTCAACGATGTTACTCAGCAGGTCGAAACGCAGACCCTGCCGCGCGAGATCGGTATTCTCGGCTCAACGGCAATCGTTGTGGGGACAATCATTGGGTCTGGCATTTTCCTCGTCCCGCACAATGTTGCGCTTCAGGTTGGAAGCGTGATCAGCCTTTACCTGGTGTGGATTGTCGGCGGCGCACTGGCGCTGGCGGGTGCCTTATCGCTGGCGGAATTGGGAGCCGCCATGCCGGAAGCTGGTGGCATTTACGTTTACCTGAGGGAATCTTACGGCAAGCTGTTCGCTTTCCTTTATGGCTGGGGCTCGCTGCTGGTGATTGATGCAGGCTCCGCGGCCACGCTGGCAGTGGCATTCGGGATTTATGCGTCAGGATTCGTTCCACTCAGTACGCTGCAACAGAAGCTTCTCGGCGCGTTTGTGATTGCTTTGCTGACTTTGATTAACATCCTCGGCGTCCGCAAAGGCACGGCCGTGCAAACGATCTTTACAATCGCCAAGCTCGTGGGCCTTGCGATCATTATGGGCTGTGCGATTTTCCTGCCCCCGCTGGCACCTGCCGTCGCGTCGCATCCGCTTCCGACGTCTCACACCACACTCAGCACTTTCGGCGTTGCGCTGGTGGGGGTCCTCTGGGCATATCAGGGCTGGCATCAGCTTTCTTATACAGCGGGCGAAATCCGGGACCCCTCGCGTGTGCTTCCCCTGGGATTCCTACTCGGAACCGTGATCATCATTGCTGTTTATCTTGGAGCCAACGCTGCTTATCTTCACGTTCTCCCATTACCGGTGATGGCGGAACATCAACGGGTGGCAGCAACGGCCATGGAGTTTCTGATTGGCCCGCGCGGCTCGCGGTTTGTTTCCGGTCTGATCCTCTGTTCGATTTTCGGAGCGTTGAATGGAACGGTCTTGACGGCTCCGCGCGTTTATTATGCTATGGCAAAGGACGGTGTGTTTTTCAGAAGTGTCGCCCGCGTGCACCCGAAATTTCAGACTCCCGCCATCGCTTTGATCGTGCTGGGCGCATGGGCCGTCGTGCTCGCCGTAAGCGGGTCGTTTGAGCAGCTTTACACTTACGTGATTTTTGCCATGTGGATTTTTTCCGGAGCGGCAATCGCCGGCGTGATCATCCTGCGTCGCCGACTGCCCAATCTTAACCGTCCGTACCGCGTTGTTGGATATCCGGTCCTGCCCATTGCCTTCATCATTGCTTCCTTTGCTATCGTCGTTAACACTCTTGCAACCAAGCCGGGTGAATCTGCTCTGGGTTTGGCAATCATTCTTGCAGGAATTCCGCTTTACTACATCTGGAGCAGATGGGACCGTCGAAAGCGGGGCGCCGGGGGCGAACACTGACTTCATGATGATCACCACTGCAGAGGCTGGACATTCCCCGACCGGAACGCAGAAGTCCCCAACACACATTTGATCTTTCAACCGAAGACCGTTTTCCAAGGCGGCAGTTGCTTCTGAACGCTACTGCAGGTGCTTGGCGAGGCCTGTGCATTCTGAAGCATCCGACGTGCTTTCCAGCAGTTGAAAAGGTTTACAGCGTTCGGACCGGGGGTTCGCCGATCACACTCTTATGCAGAACTCCTTTGCGGGTCGATTGGAGATTCATGCAAACGACTTTCGATTGAAAGGTGTTAGCCGCTCAGAATCGTTTGGCGTCCTTGCGCAATCGCTCGACGTATTTGCCAGTGGCAACGTCGATCCGGACAATTTCGCCCGGAGCGATAAACTGCGGGACCATCACTTCCATGCCGTTTTCGAGTATGGCGGGCTTCAACGTGCTGTCCTGCTGCTGGTGGGCGGGTGCTGCCGTCGTCTCCACCCTGAGGTCAACAGTTTCGGGCAGGATGATGCTGACCGGTCGCCCGTTATAAAACTCGACGGGAATTGTCATCTCCGGCTTGAGGAATATATGTCCCGGACCTATGGTCGAGATTGGGACCGTGACCTGTTCGAAGGTCTGGGGATCCATGAAGGTCGCGGAGTCAGCATCGCTGTAAAGGAATTCCATGTTATGTTTTTCAAGGATCGTGTCCTCCAGTCTTTCTTCCGGCCGAAAGCGAAACTCTTTCATCGTGCCTTTCAAAACGTCGCGCATTTTGGCGTGGACGCTGCCCGGCATCTTTCCCTGGCCGACGCGAAACTCTGCTTCGATTACCCGAAAGGGTTCGCCATCGATGATGACCACCATACCTCCGCGCAGGTCCGATGCATTTACCATTTAAAAATCCTCTGCTGCCGGGAGCCGGCCCTGGGACGTCCGGCGCGTCCGGCACCATGATATCAACAATTCTCTATTCTCATTTTACGCCGAGAGGACTGGAAAGCACGGGCTTTGCCAAGAAACGCCCCAAAGCCGAGCAGCGAGGCGTTCGCCAGATTTACTGGCACACATCGGACGTGCTGACGAGTCTGGCTCCCGCGGCCGCCAACTCCTCAATGGCCTTTCGTCCGGAATCTTCGTCAATGGCCTTGATGGCGTCCGTCACCAGAACAACAGGAAGCCCCTTTTTCAGCAGAGAGAGTGCTGTGCTGCGGACGCAATATTCGGTGGCGACCCCGAAAACCACATAGGTTCGTTCGCCGAGCGCGTGCACGATCGCGTCAAAGTTGGCGTTGGTGGAAGCATCGTATTCCTGCTTTTCGATGATGATCTGCGAGGGCCATTCCTTCGGGACAGCAAAGGCGCCGGGCTGGTTTGGAACCACGACGGCGTTGGGTGTCCAGGTCTCTGGTATCCGCTTCTGGCCCGGAGTTCCAACCACACAGTGCGGCGGCCATTGGGCAAAGGAAGGATCATCAGAAGGATGCGCGTCTGCTGATGAGAGGATCGGAATCTTCCGTTCGAGCGCATAATCGAACAACTGCTTCAGGTGCGGGCGGATCTCATCGGCGCGGGGAACGTACAGGCTTCCCTTCGGCTCCATGAAATCCACCTGCGTATCAACGTCGAAGAAAACTAAAGGCTTTTCCATTTTCCCTGAGGTTCAGCGCGCCCGCGAGGCGCCGGCGGGTTTCCGCGCTGTGACGTACCGGCCGCGGACTTCTTCGAGCAATCGAAGAAGAGCTTCGCTCTTCTTCACCGGATATTCGGGCGCGCCACGCAGTATATGGTATTTTTCAGGAAGAAGTTCCAGTGCGGCCATCACATCTTTCCGAACGGATGCTGCAGACCGGCGGGCCATGAGTCGCCGGCCGTTTCGCATCAGCGGTTGAAGCAGAGGCTTGCCTTGAGGGTAATCTTCATCGGAGCGCGTGATCAGATCGAAATCATATTCGTGGTTGTTGAAGAAGCGGAAGACTTGCTTGCGGCCCGGACAGTAAACTTTTTCTTCACTAAACTTGGCCTTATATTCCACGCGGCCGTCCTGTTCCGTCTCAACCAGTTTGTAAACCACGCTCAGCGCAGGCACATCGCGGGACGTTGCGAGGTCCGTTCCTACACCGAAGGAATCAATTGGCGCATCGTTTGCCACAAGCGTCTCAATCCGGTATTCGTTCAGGTCTCCGCTGGCGATGATCTTCACGTCATTAAGGCCGTGCGCGTCGAGAATGGCGCGGACCTCGCGGCTCTTTTCGAGAAGATCTCCGCTGTCAAGTCGCACGGCATGAAACTTCTTGCCGAGCGTTGCCGCTGTTTCCGCTCCGGTCAGTTCGTCATACGTATCAATCAGCAGCACCCCGGTTTCCGGGAATGCATCCAGAAGTGCTTCGAAGCTCTCTCGTTCGCTGGGGAAGACCTGGGTCCATGAATGAGCGGCAGTCCCAGCAACGGGTATTCCATAAAGGAAACCTGCCTCGACGTTGGATGTTGCATCACACCCACCGACATATGCCGCACGAGCGGCGCGCAGTCCAGCCTCTGGTCCCTGCGCCCGCCTTGTCCCAAACTCGAGCACGCTCCGCCCCTTCGCAGCTCGGACCACACGGGCGGCCTTGGAGGCAACCAGGGTTTCAAAATTGATTACCGCCAGCAGATATGTTTCAACGATCTGCGCTTCGGCCACCGGGGCTGTTACTTGCAGGATGGGCTCTTCGCCGAAGATGATTGTCCCTTCCGGAACCCCGGCTACTTCTCCGGTGAAACGGAACCTTTTGAGGTATTCAAAGAAATCGTTGCCAATGCTTTGGAACGCGGGGACGCTTCGCAGGTATCGGATATCTTCGTCCGAGAAGCGTAGTTTTTCGAGGTAATCGAGGGCGTCATCAACCCCTGATGCAACCAGGTAAGAGCGCTCGGACGGCAGCGAACGCACAAACAGTTCAAACGTCGCACGAATGTCCATCCGGCGTTTAAAGTAACCGGCTGCCATCGTAAGTTCGTATAGGTCAACCAGCAAAGCGCAGTTTGGAAGTGATTGACACATCAGGATTCAGGGTTGATCGACTCGCAGTAACTATGGGTTGCCCGGGTTTCGCTGCCTCAATCTAAAGATAGTTCACACACGTTGAAAACACAAGCTCGCGTCACGTGCACATCAGTTCAGATCGCATCAATTGCGCTGACTGACTTCTTCGAGCGCGATCTGGTTGTGCGTGCCTTTGGACTGATTCATCACAGCTTGTTTCAGCGGGCCCGAAAAAGCGTTGTGTCGGAATGTGATGAAGTCGGTTTGGGGGCCGATGTATATCCCCACAGTTTGTGCGGTTTTGCTTCGTACTTCGCTGCTTCCAATCGTGTTATTCAGAAAAGTAAGGTTGTGCGTCATGCCGGCAATATAGATGTTCGCGCCGTGCTTGTTCTCCACGCCATTGTCCATGATTGTGTTCCGCTCGAACGTGTTGCGGTCGGCAGCGTTGGACTTGTTTTCTTCTCGGATATAGATTCCGGCACGCCCGTTGCCCGTGACGGTGTTCTCAATGAACACATTGTCGGTATCCTTATGGCCTGCGGAGATGCCGTCGCGGCCATTGTCCCAACTGCGGTTGTTCGCGTAGCGTGAATGCTGGACTCGCCAGCAGAGGTAGAGGCCGTCCTGGCCGTTGTTGTGGGCACGATTATATTCCACGATGCCACGCAGGGCTCCTGTACCCAGGTGAATGCCAAGGTAGGCGTTGTTGAAGGATTCGCAATGATCCACCACAGGGTCGTCGACAAACTGAAGGCTGATGCCGTCGCCGGGATAGTTCCGCACCACACAGTTATGGACGGTCATGCGCTGCGAGTGGAAAAAGTAAATGGCACCGGTCTGGCATCCGTCGAGAATGCCGCTGCCCTCCCGACTGCCATCGGCAGTGAGGTCTTCCACTTTAACGTCCTGGACCTCAAAGCCGGCAATCAGCGGGAAAGTGTTGAAGACTTCGCCGTTGTTTTCGACATGATAGTCCATGTGCAGGAAGCGATCGAAATAGAGCGTGTTGCCCTCGATTCGCGTGATGGTGCGCACGCTCGGCGTCCACCCGCTGCGCTGTTCCCTGTCAACGACGGTGACACCCATACCGGGACGGAAGCCGCTGGCGTCTTCCACTGTGGCCTTGAACTCGCCGTAGTCGGCGTCGATCGTCAGCTTGCTGTGGATTCCCGGTGCCTTTTTCAGGATGGTCTTGCCGGGGCCCTCACCACGCAGAGTAATATGGCTGGCGAGTCGTACTGAATTGTTCAGGATATACAATCCGCTTTTGATCAGCACGGTGCCGCCTCCTGCCGCTGCGACGCGGTCAATGGCTTTCTGGATGGCAGTGTTGTCCGTGCCGATAACGTCAGCATTTGCGGGCCCGACGGTGACAGTCACGCTGCTCCCCCGGTTGACATTTTTCCGCGTGCAGGCTGCGGATTCCAATAGAATTGCGGCGGCAGCAAGCAACCACAAGCGGGATGACTTACGTGCCTCCATGTGTATAAGCGACCTCCTGTTATGAGGATTTGTGCAGGCATTCGCAGTCGAAGTGTATCACAGCCCGGAGACGCCCGAGCCCGTATTTTAGGCCGCCGGGACTCCTTTGTCGACAACGACTCGGCGCCAATATGAGGCCAGAGGGCTGGAGGAAGCAGCCCACGCTGAATAAATATTAATGCGCAAATCGCGAGACTGATGTAGAAATATCCGCATGATTTTTAAAGCGTCATGTGGCTCATGCGCCGGGGTGATGCCTTTATGAGAAGTTCTATCGGATTTGGTCTCGCGCTGGTTGTTCTGTCCATCGGTCTGCATTTTCTGCGATTGGGGGTAGCTTCACCCACTGGCACGGGCATTTGTTCGGAGACCCCACACGCTTTCCCTGAGGGGCGCAGTGACGAAGCAACTAAGTTCTATGTTTCACCCCTTGGCAACAATCGATGGTCAGGAAAGCTCGACCATCCAAATTCTGCTCATACGGACGGCCCTTTTCGCACGCTGGCCCGCGCCCGGCATGCTGTCCGCGAGCTGAAAGCATCGGGGCCGCTGAAAACGCCGGTAAAAGTTGTCATTCGTGGAGGAACGTATCAATTGAATGGGCCGCTAATCTTCACGCCTCAGGATTCCGGCACGCGAAGTTCACGAGTCATTTATGAGGCTTATCCAGATGAAATTCCCGTCCTGAGTGGCGGCCGAATCATCGCGGGGTGGAAGCGGGCTGGGCAAACCAAGCTGCCCTTTCCGGCAGGAGATCATTTGTGGGTTGCTGACGTGCCGGCAGTTAAGGAGGGCCGCTGGTATTTCCGCCAGCTTTTCGTGGATGGAAAACGTATGACGCGCGCCCGAACCCCCAATCAGGGGTTTTACTACGTCGATGGGCAGATCTCCAACGCCACACCCGCCCGATTCAGATTTCACGACCATGACATTCGCTCTGAATGGGGAAGGGAAGACGACGTTGAAATCGTCGCGCTTCAGAACTGGGCGGAACTGCGAGAGCCCATCAATTCTGTGGATGAGGCATCGCGCACAGTCACGCTGGCCGGCCGCCGCCAGCCCTACGCAGAAACCAACGCCCGCTACTGGATCGAAAACGCGCCCGATGCACTTGATGCGCCCGGCGAGTGGTATCTCGACCGCAAAAATGGGCGAGTTTATTTCTATGCGTATCCTGGCGAGGATATGTCTAAGGCCCAAGTCGTAGCGTCCGATCTCGGACAGTTGGTTCGATTCGAGGGAGACTCCGCACGGGGCCGGTTCGTCAGCTACATCGAACTTCGCGGCCTGACTTTCAGCTACACGGACTGGACACTGCCGCCCGAGGGTTACGCGGATTTGCAAGCGGCGGTTGACATCCCTGCTGCGGTTGCAGGAGAGGGAGCGCACTTCTGCACGATCGAGACTTGCAGGTTCATTCACACGGGTGGGTATGCCGTAAGTTTTGGCAAGGGTTCACAGCACGATCGAATTTCACGAAACGAAATGACCGACCTCGGAGCAGGCGGAATAAAGATCGGCGATCGCAAAATCCCTGCCGTGGAACAGAATGGAACCACGGACAATGAAGTCACTGACAATCACATCCACAACATCGGAGTTGTCTACCCTGCCGCGGTGGGAATATGGATTGGCCAGAGCAGCGGAAACGTCATTGCCCATAATGAAATCAACGACACCTATTACACCGCGATTTCCGTGGGTTGGACGTGGGGCTACGGCCCGACTGCTACCAGAGACAATGTGATCGAATTCAATAACCTTCACGACATTGGTCGCGGAATGCTGAGCGACATGGGCTGCATCTACACACTCGGCGTTCAGCCGGGCACGGTTGAGCGAAACAACATCTGCCACGATGTTTCGCGATACAAATATGGAGGCTGGGGGATTTATACCGACGAGGGCAGCAGTCACATTCTGGTCGAAAACAACATCGTGTATCGGTGCGAAGACGGAGGCTTCCACCAGCATTACGGTGAGGCGAACGTAGTTCGAAATAACATCTTTGCGCTAGGGGACACGGCGCAGCTTCGCCGCACACGCGAGGAAAACCATCTGAGTTTTACCTTTACTCACAATATCGTTTACTGGAAAGACGGGGAACTGCTGGACGGCAAATGGGACGACTACAATTTCCGGTTTGAAAATAACCTCTATTACAGTGTGGCCGGGCCGGTGAAATTTTCGGGATGGTCATTCAAGGACTGGCAGGGAAGAGGGCAGGATGCCGGATCCTTAATCGCCAATCCCTTGTTTGTGAATCCCGTGCAAGGCAACTTTTCGCTCGAAGCAAGCTCGCCTGCCCTGAAGATGGGTTTCAGGCCGATCGACGTTTCTACAGTCGGGCCGCGGCGCGATGAACCTCATTAAATGGTCCACTTCAGAATTCAGGATGAGCATCATAACTGACCACCCGGGAAATTAAATGGGACTTCGAATCGTGTGTTCAGGATTCAATTGCAGAGAACGAATAATGATCGCCGCATTGATTCTTACGAGCTTGCCAGTGCTGGCGCCGCTGATGCGCGCCGATACGGGTTACAAAGGGTGGCTGCGGTATTCGAAGATCTATAACGCCGCAGACCGAAAGGAATATGATCGCTTGCCGGCGGTCGCGGTTGCGTTGGGAGATTCACCGGTTATCCAATCCGCCCGGCATGAACTGGTTCGCGGTGTCCGAGGGATGCTGGGCCGTACTCTGCGGGAAGACAACAACCTTCCAGATGAGAACGCCATCGTGCTGGGCACGATTCCCGAAATCCGGACAGCATCCCACGGAAACTTTCCAGACGCTCACTTGAGAGACGACGGTTACTTACTGAAAACCGCAACGCTCAACGGGCATGTGTGCCTGGTGGTTGCGGCGGCGAACGATCGCGGAGTTCTCTATGGAACCTTTGCTTTGCTGCGGAGGATCGCGCTTCGCGAACCTGTGGCAGGGCTGAATATTATTTCGGAGCCTGCTGCGCCCATTCGCTGGGTGGACGAGTGGGACAACCTGAACGGAACGGTCGAGCGCGGGTACGGCGGACGTTCCATTTTCTGGAACGACGGAAATGTTGTGAAGGACCTTGGTCGCATCCGTGATTACGCCCGCTTTCTGGCTTCGCTCGGAATCAACGAGTGCACAGTCAACAATGTCAACGCCGACCCGCGCCTGCTGACTGATAAATACATCAGGCAACTGGCACAAATTGCCGATGTCTTCCGTCCCTGGGGCGTCCGGATCTCCGTCGCCGTGGACATAGCGGCGCCCAAAGCCCTGGGGCAGCTTGAAACGTTTGATCCGCTCAACCCGAAGGTTGCGGAATGGTGGAAGCAGCGTGCGGATGCCATCTACGCCGCTATCCCTGATTTTGGCGGGTTTCTCGTGAAGGCGGATTCGGAGGGCCGGCCGGGGCCGTCCACTTATGGCCGGAGCCAGGCCGACGCCGCCAATTGCCTCGCGCGTGCGTTGAAGCCCCACGGCGGGCTTGTGCTCTATCGGGCGTTCGTTTACAACAATCATCTCGATTGGCGTAATCCGAAGAATGACCGTGCAATGGCGGCCTATGACATCTTTCATCCGCTCGACGGCCAATTTGACAGCAATGTTGTTGTGCAGATCAAGAACGGACCGATCGATTTCCAGGTGCGCGAACCGGCTTCTCCTTTGTTCGGCGGGCTGCAGAAGACCAACCAGGCCATCGAACTCCAGATCACGCAGGAATACACCGGACAGCAGAAGCAACTCTGCTTCCTCGTACCGATGTGGAAGACGACGCTCGATTTCAACATGGAAGTGCGCGGTGCAGGAAGCATCACCCCGGTTAAAGACATCGTAGCAGGCAAAGTTTTTCATCGTCCGCTCGGCGGCTTCGTCGGCGTGGCAAACGTCGGCCAGGACCCATCATGGATGGGCAGCCTGCTTGCCATGGCCAACCTTTACGGTTTCGGACGCCTGGCCTGGGACCCGAATTTGACCTCGCGGCAAATCGCTGAAGAATGGACCAAGCAAACGTTCGGCACAAATCCTAAAGTTGTCGAGACAATCACCGGAATGCTGCTGAGTTCGTGGCGCATTTATGAAAACTACACCGGGCCGCTCGGCCTGGGCACCCTCACCAACATTCTGGGTGCGCACTATGGGCCTGATCCTCAATCCGCCGATCATAACGGCTGGGGCCAGTGGATCCGTGCCGATTCGAAGGGCATCGGCATGGACCGCACTGTTGGCACGGGAACAGGCTACATTGGCCAGTACTCCCCTGCTGTCGCAAGGATGTACGAATCACTCAAGACCTGCCCGGACAATCTCCTCCTCTTTATGCATCATGTTCCATATACCTATCGTCTTCATTCCGGCGAAACGGTGATTCAATATGTTTACGACTCGCACTACGCTGGAGCGGCGGAGGCTGAGGCGCTCGTCACGCAATGGAAGACCCTGCGTACGCTGATCGATCAGCAGCGTTACGAAGAGGTTTTGCAGATGCTGGAATATCAGTCCGGCGCGGCGATCGTCTGGCGAGACGCCATCTGCGACTGGTTCATGCGCATGTCAGGCATCCCAGACGCAAAGGGAAGAGTCGGACATCATCCCGATCGCATTGAGGCGGAATCCATGAAGCTGGACGGTTATCAGGTGATCGATGTCCATCCCTGGGAAGCGGCTTCGGGAGGGAAGGCTGTCGCGTGTTCGCTGCCAGCGAGCCAGTGCACGGCAGAATTTCACTATAGCGGCCCTGCCGGGTGGTACAACATCAGCGTTGAGTATTTTGATCAGTCCAACGGGGTCTCACAGTTCCAGTTCTTCTTGAACAGTCAATTGATTGACCATTGGTCCGCGGATGCCCACCTTCCCGCCTGGAGGCCAAGCGGAAGTTCATCAACCCGCCATGTCGTTAGCGGCGTGGCGCTGCGCCCGGGAGATGAAATCCGCATTGTCGGCACGCCGAACGGCAACGAATACGCTCCGCTCGACTACATCGAAATCCGGGGCGCGCAGAATAACTGACTACCATGACATCGCAAGCAGCGATGGACCGGTCCGTGGGCTCTCTGCGAGTGCGATGACGAACAAATTGATTCAGGAGAGTATGCGGTGCGGAGGGAGGGAATCGAACCCTCACTTCCCGTCAGGGAAAAGGGATTTTAAGTTCGGAATGAACCTCGGATCAATAACTTACAGCGATTGCGATACATCACGGCAAGTTGCCGTAAATCCCCGTCCGTGATGCTATTAAACGCATGGGCAGGACCTGCGGTCGCAATTCATCGGAACTCCTCGGGGTCGCCGGTGGGCACAAAAGTGGGCACAATTTCGGAGGGGCAGAATTGGTGATGTAATGGATGACGGAATGCTAGTTCTCCTAACCATGAAGAACCAGGCGGCCGAGGAGCCTTACAGGGGCATTGCCCTTTTAAGGAGATTTTCGGCCTTTACCGCTTACAACGCACGGTCACGCACTAAGGGGGATGTAAACGCATAAGCCATTATCTTACAATGACTTGATCAGGGTTACCAGAAACCTCTTCCCTCAATGACACCGCACCGGAATGCACTAGACTGAAAGACCAACTGACACCAGAACTGACACCAGAACTGACACCACTTTGTGATGCAAAGTTGATCCAGGGGCATCTGCATGCCCGGTATCTATCTGTGCTCAACAGTGGCGTTCCAAACGGCGAGAACCCACACGATCTTCTCGGATGTGATACCCAGGAACTGGGAGGGAGTGACCAGGTTTGAATTCGGTCACAGCGGTTGACGGCTCTGAGACTTCCCGTACTTGCCACACTCCATCAAGTTGATTTACTCAGAGGACGTTGACCTGCCCCCCGAAAACTGGTCCAGCTGAAATGTGAGTTCTCGGGCATAAAAGCCGAGAGGAGAACTCACGATGAGGAAGAGTCGATTTACAGAGGAGCAGATCATTGCGGTACTGAAGGAAGCTGACGCAGGGGTGACGGTGAAGGAGATCTGTCGCAAGCACGGTATCTGCGACCAGACCTACTACCGATGGAAGTCGAAGTTTGGCGGATTGGAGGTGAGCGAAGCGCGGCGGCTGCGGTAGTTGGAGGAGGAGAACCGGCGGCTGAAGCAGATGGTGGCGGACCA
>Ga0209581_1000332_pt1 | contig 119577 bp, 91 predicted proteins | sample Coa_R2_FD_187160 | JGI IMG/M metagenome (GOLD analysis project Ga0209581, IMG submission 187160) | Surface soil microbial communities from Centralia Pennsylvania, which are recovering from an underground coalmine fire - Coalmine... | ecosystem: Environmental > Terrestrial > Soil > Unclassified ...
TTCATCGCCCGCTCCACGGCGGCCCTCGGATAGCTCTCCATGCTCCTCTGCATGGTCGTATCCTCGCCGCCCGCTATGCGGACATTTCACTTGCTATATCCACCGGACATATCATCTGCTAACAACACCAGTCAGTCTGCTTGTTTGACCCGCTCGTTAGCGATTGTTAATATGAAAGAGCGGGGTGGAGCAGCCTGGTAGCTCGTTGGGCTCATAACCCAAAGGTCGGTGGTTCAAATCCACCCCCCGCAACCAATCAAATCAACAACTTAGATTCGATTGGCCGCTCCCGCACTCTCTCCCTCACCTACCTCTACCTCGTGAAGAGCAAAGTCACGGACTACCGGTTCTGGGCCAGGCAGGCGGTCAGAATGGGAACACCGCTGCCCTCGTTCTTTGCGCTGAATTACTAAGTTGGAGAACGTCGGCTGGTTATTTCGTGCCAGAGACAACCTCTGCGATGCTCCGTATGGGCAGGACGAGCCGCATGGACTCAGGAAGTTTGATAAATCTGTGTGCTAAACTGAAATTCCTCCAGAAATCATGGAGGAATGGAGAACATATTTATGCAACGCTTGCTCGCTGTGGTGTTGCTGTTTTGCTGCGCTGCTGCCTACGCCAAAGACAAGAACGATCCTCAATATCAGGATGCCGTCTTGGTCAGCTTTCGCAACATCTCAACTGGTTCGTCCTGTTCCTCATACGGAAATACGAACGGGGCCGTTGACGATGATGGAAGAGTAGCTGCTACGACCAATTCAAGCAGTTCCTGCTTTAACAACACCGCGCGTCTTTACACCATCAAGGTCGAAGACCATACCTATGTCATCAAACCCGCTGCAACAGGAGGCCAGAAGCTACTGCTGTTGCCACGATGGGCTGGGGCGCTCTCTTCATGAAGCAAAGCGTCCTCGCTAACCAATTGCCTGGAACCCATATATTCTTGTTCGCTCTGATCCCCACGGCTTTTACGTGAAACTGGGCAAGCGCGAATCAAAATACGAAGTTGTGGAGGCCAAATGACTGCCTGGATAAAAGCAGCACTACTCTATTTCGCAGTGTTTTTGCTGGGTGGATGGATTGGCTCACATGGCATCATAGGTTTACTCCTGTCAGTTGTTTTCGTTCTTGGTTTTTCCGCCTGGGTCAACGGTGGAGGACTTGAGGGAATCGAGAACTCCGGCTTCGCCAATGACTCCAAGGATTGGCCGAGCAGCCGCTGGGAGAAGCCGACCACCGTGAAATAATGCGCTGGCGGCCGTCGTACGCACCGGGATTGTATCTAACAACGCGGGAATTCCTCCCAAATATGGATGATGCGTCGCATATCCAAGCCCGGCCCCGAATGCCCCTTCCATCGCCCTCCTGCCAATCTCGCCCCTTCAATGAGGCCGCGGTGAATTCACCGCGGAAATGACGGATCGAAAACGAGGGGACATATCACCAGCCGGCCTTCAATGAGGCCGCGGTGAATTCACCGCGGAAATGAAGAGTATAAGCGCATTGTCGAGTTCATCATTGCCCTTCAATGAGGCCGCGGTGAATTCACCGCGGAAATTTTTCGCCAATGCTATATATTTATATCCATACCACCCTTCAATGAGGCCGCGGTGAATTCACCGCGGAAATCCACTTCTCCGTGCCGACGGTGTGCCCGATGGTACACCTTCAATGAGGCCGCGGTGAATTCACCGCGGAAATAAAATTGACATGGGTGACTATTTCTTATCCATAGAGCCTTCAATGAGGCCGCGGTGAATTCACCGCGGAAATCGGTTTTACCATCATCGAAATGCACGGGGATTCTTTCCTTCAATGAGGCCGCGGTGAATTCACCGCGGAAATAACTGCGCTTCAATTGCTCTGACGCAGAGAGACGTTTCCTTCAATGAGGCCGCGGTGAATTCACCGCGGAAATGAACTGGGCAAAGTTCTCACCAGAGCATACGCACTTCCTTCAATGAGGCCGCGGTGAATTCACCGCGGAAATAGCAGCCAATAATACGGGCGCTGCCTGCGCGGATGCCCTTCAATGAGGCCGCGGTGAATTCACCGCGGAAATAGGCGCAGAGGCGCTGGCTGAGGCCGCATCCCTATACACCTTCAATGAGGCCGCGGTGAATTCACCGCGGAAATTGCCTCCGGTGAACAGCAATCTTGGGGTGGGCGTGATCCTTCAATGAGGCCGCGGTGAATTCACCGCGGAAATTAGATGAGAATAACATGAGGTACGTACTACAACTAGTCCTTCAATGAGGCCGCGGTGAATTCACCGCGGAAATATGCGTCACATCCGCGTCACCATTTTTGTTTAAATTCCTTCAATGAGGCCGCGGTGAATTCACCGCGGAAATGTTGTTAAGCAGCCAGTCTTTGTTTGTAGTTAGTAACCTTCAATGAGGCCGCGGTGAATTCACCGCGGAAATCCCCTCCATTCAGATTGATGGAAGGCGAAGAGATGCGGCCTTCAATGAGGCCGCGGTGAATTCACCGCGGAAATTCTATCGAGGCCACCTCAACAAACTTGCCATTGACTGCCTTCAATGAGGCCGCGGTGAATTCACCGCGGAAATCTGGCAGAAGATGCGCCTGATGAGGGCGATTATCTTCCTTCAATGAGGCCGCGGTGAATTCACCGCGGAAATACAACGACATCCTTCAGGACAATCTGCAATCGTTTCTCCTTCAATGAGGCCGCGGTGAATTCACCGCGGAAATAATCACGCATCTCGCGCAGCTTGCCACCAATGGCAAGCCTTCAATGAGGCCGCGGTGAATTCACCGCGGAAATCCCGTCACTCTGGCAACGACGAGCGGGCAAACAATCCTTCAATGAGGCCGCGGTGAATTCACCGCGGAAATTCTTCTGGCATCCCGCAATATGGCACGCAATTTCAGGTCCTTCAATGAGGCCGCGGTGAATTCACCGCGGAAATGGGCCAACTGCTTTCAGAGATTCCGCGTGTATATCCTTCAATGAGGCCGCGGTGAATTCACCGCGGAAATAAAGCGCGGGGGTGGGAAGCATACCGGGCACAGGTACCTTCAATGAGGCCGCGGTGAATTCACCGCGGAAATAGCCCCCGTACAAGCCTTACGACTTCAGGCACTTCCACCACAGTTTGCGAGAGCCTATTCGTTAACTGACCCTCTAAAGCATAGCAACGCATGGAGGACTCCTCAACCCTTTCTGTCCATTCTAGTTATAGTCCGCGAGCGGGTGACGGGTTTTGCGTATCACCCAACCGCTCGCTGAGGCGGTCTTAGCGAGTGACAAAGACCGGATAATCGTCGATTTCTCCGTTGAGAAACCGGGCAAGCAGGCGCGCCTGGATCTCCAGCAACCTGCGATAGCTTACACGATAGTCGAACAGCGGATGGGTCACAAGCGTATCCATCCGCAGTTCGTAGGCGCGAAAGAAGCCCTTTCGCCCATTTGGTTTCAGCGCCACGGATGGCCCGGAGCGGATAAAATCCGCCGTCGTTACCATGCCACTGTTGATGGCTGTGAGCACGACTGAATCCGCGATCAAAGGCCGGAACGGTTCCATCAAGTCGAGTGCAAGAGCTGGACGCCCGAAACGGGGCTGGTGGTAAAAACCCCAGTAAGGGTCAAAACCCATCGCATAGCAGGTGATGGTCAGGTCTTTGACGAGGATGCTATATGCAAGCGAGAGTAAGGCATTCACAGGATCGCGTGGCGGACGCCGATTTCTCTGCGTGAAGTCAAAGTAAAACCCTGTTGCTCCACCTCGATGTGCGTCGTCGTTGTTGTCTCTCGACTTCAGCATTCCCGCAAATTCGCTGAAGTAAACTCGCGCGGCGGAGCCCTCAATCCCAAGCAGGCTCTCAGGCTCTGTAACTGTCTCCGCTTTTTCCGCCAGGACCTTTAGTTGACGCAAAGCTGTTTGCGGCGGTTCGATGTGGTTCCGTTGCAATAGCGTACGCTGATTGCGTATCTTGCCTGCAACCAGTTTGCGCGCCAGGCGGAGAGCAGTTGATTCATGTCCGGCGGAAACAAACTGCCGATGGCGGAGAAAGACGTTGCGTGCGTTCAGTCCATTAGTGATCCCATAGAACCAGCCTCCCTGCGAGAAGTAGCACACCGGCACTTCCGCAGAGCAGAAGGACTGCACCGCCTGGGTCGAGAGCTGAACATTCCCGAACAGATTGATCTGCGACACCTCGCCAAGCCGGATTTCCTGCTTCAGCGTATCGCCATCCTTGACCTGAATAACCTCACCGGATTTGCCTACACGAAAGCCTTGAGAATTTAAGTAGAGAGGCCTCAGATCATCTCGCGCCGGTGCAAGTTGCCGGACCTCCGCAGGGGCCTGTTCCTCTCCGTTGTCGAACAGGGAAATCTGCACTGGGCGGCGCTCTTCAAATCGAAGCGCACGAGCGCGGAGTGCGTTTGTCTCATCCGGCAGGCAGATTCCTACCAGGGAGCAGCGTGGGCATTTAGGGCTGTCCACAAGCGGTTCAGGAATCTGGCCGCTGACTGCCGTCTTGCGGGCCTGCACGATGAGTTCTTCCGTTTCTGCAATCAGGGCATCATCGATGATGATCCGCACGCGCTGTTTGGTCGTGGCGTAATAGAGGATGCCTTCGTCGCAGGAATATCCATTGTCCCGCAACACTATGGCCTGCGCCGCAATTTGAACGCGGTCCGAAGGCCAGGGGCTGAGCGCGCCGTCAACCTCACGCGGCTTGCCTCGCTTGTAATCCACCGGCCTTACGGACTTGCCGTCTGCCCCATTCGCAACACTCTCGATCAAATCGAGCTTTGCTGTCAGGCCAACACGTTCGCTCGATAATGTGACTGACCGTGAATGTATCCTCTCGCCGTCCATGTCCTCGGCGGAGGGCATCTCAGTTGGGCCTGGATCCACGCGCGTATGCTTGGCTTGCCCATCGAGCGTATCTGCGTTGTTTTCAAAGACGCCCTCCACCCACTCATAGAAAAAGAGCCTCGGGCAGTAAACATACTCATTCAGCATCCGCGCGGGAAGCAGGTCTGGCAGCTTCAGCTTGAGATGATGAACGAATTCCTCATCGACACGGACGGATTGGACACGTTGGACCCCAGCAGACACGAGAGAATTCCTTTCGGCAACTACAAAGTCAAACAACAATACAAGGGCTATCTAAATTATTCGTATAAGGTTTTCCCAAAGCCGTAATAACGCGGTCACCTCGTCCTTCTGAAGGGCCAAGATTTACAAACAGCACCTGGTCATCATCGTGATGAATGATCGCGCGTAAGGCTTCACGACAACGAACCAGGTCCGATGCCGTGAATTGACACTCAAACACGGAAAACTGAAGATGGTCCCCAAACCCACGCATCAGCTTGAAGACCTTCCGCAGCCGTTTGTCATCCGAGATGTCGTAACAAACCAGATAGGTACTGCGCATGGTGCCTTCCTGCAGCTTAGTTGCGTAGAGCATACTAACACTAACACGAATTTTGGACTTATATGTTCATGCAAAAACGGGGGGCAGCATGGTTGGCCGAAGAGCATAAAAATATTCGCGAATTACTTATTTGCGTGTGCGGAGCACGCTATATTACTATCTATCCCGTCCCCCTTTGATAACTTTGCTATATTTTCTGCTTTGGTCAGCACGATGGACTATCGGACATTTTTTACCAAAACTACCCATTTATCTGCTCCGTTTGACTATCAATTTCGCATAGCTGAGCAAGCATGGCCAGACATCCTTGATGTGCCTACCGGGATGGGCAAGACAGCAGCGGTTACGCTCGCATGGCTATGGAAGCGCGGCTGGCGTCAGGGAAATCGCAGTGAAGTAGCCGATGTTGCGACACCACGCCGCCTGATTTGGTGCCTGCCCATGCGTGTCCTGGTCGAGCAGACAGAGGAGAATATCCGCAGGTGGCTGGACACTCTGGGCATTCTTGGCCAAATAGGCGAAGGCAAGGTATCCGTCCATGTATTAATGGGCGGAGCCGACGACACCGATTGGGCTAGTTTTCCTGAAGAGGACATGATTCTGATTGGCACGCAGGACATGCTGCTTTCGCGCGCCCTGATGCGTGGCTATGGAATGAGCCGCTACCAATGGCCCATTCATTTTGCCCTGCTGCACAACGACTGCCTGTGGGTCTTCGACGAAGTGCAGTTGATGGGCGCGGGTCTTGCCACGTCCGCGCAGCTGGAAGCATTCCGCCGCAGTTTCCCCATGTCGAAAGGTAGCCGTTCGCTGTGGGTGTCCGCCACGCTGAACCGAAACTGGCTGGATACCGTTGATTTGAAGCCACATCTGGATGGCCTGAAAACCCTTGGCCTCGACGCTGCTGACCGCCAGCAGGCGGGCGACAGGCTTCACTCCGTCAAGACCGTGGCAAAACTCCCAATCGCGTTCGGGAAGGATGCCGGTAACAAAAAAGGTCTCGATGCCTATATTCAGGCTTTATGCGAAGAAGTGCTGAAGGCTCACGTCGCAGATAGCCAGACCATCGTAATTCTGAACCGGGTCGATCGTGCGCAACGCTTATTCTGCTTGTTGCGCAAGGCGCGGCCTGAAAAGGCGAACATCCTGATCCACGCGCGCTTCCGCGCAGCGGAACGCAGAAAGCAGAACCAGCTTCTGCGCGACTGCGAGAAAGAAATCGACCGCATCGTGGTCGCTACCCAGGCCATTGAAGCCGGTGTGGATATTTCCTCCAGGGTGCTCATTACCGAACTTGCTCCGTGGTCTTCGCTGGTGCAGCGCTTTGGCCGTTGTAATCGCTACGGTGAGCACAATGCCAAGGGAGCAAAAATTCTCTGGATAGATATTAACGATGACAAAGAGGCGCTGAAACCTTATGACAGCGTCCAGGTAGCGGAAGCGCGCAGGCACATGGCAAACCTGACCAGCGCCAGCCCGCAGGATCTTCCCGCAAGCGGCGAGGCCAGGCCGCTTACGGCAGTCCTGCGACGTAAGGATCTGCTGGACCTTTTCAATACCGACCCTGACCTTTCCGGCTTCGATGTGGATGTGTCGGATTACATCCGCGACAACGAACAGCCGGGCGTGCAGGTCTTCTGGCGCGATTTCGAGGGCAGTCCCAATGAACCAAAGCCTCAAGATGGCCCCATCCGTGATGAGCTGTGTCCCATTTCCATGGGACAAGCCCAAGACATCTACAAATACAAACGCGCATGGCACTGGGATGCTTTGGAGGACGAATGGGCCAGACTGGATCGCCCGCCGCGTCCCGGCATGACGCTGCTATTAAAAGCCTCCGATGTAAGATACGACGCGAAGGTCGGCTTCGATGCCCAATGGAACAATTGCGATGCTCTGGACATACTTGATGGAGGATACGACGCGGAGGTCGGCTTCGATGCCAGCTCTAAGAAAGCAGTGAGTGTTATCCCGATTGCTTCAACCAGGGAGAACTCTTTCTTGGAAGACCCGGAGTCGCAGCAGGATATCACCGTCACGCTGGTCGATCATCTCGGCCACACCGGAAAGGAGATGATGCAGCTGTGCAGCGCAATCGATGAAACCACTTATGCCCCTGTTCTGCACCGTGCGGCTCTCTGGCACGATATAGGCAAGGCTCATGAGGTGTATAGAACGCGTTGCGGCCTGGAAGAGGGCGATGTTTCGCTCGCTAAGTCCCCCAATTACAATTGGCGCGTCAAGCATAAGTCCAACCGGACGATCTTCCGCCACGAACTGGCCTCCGCACTCGCATGGCTGGCGCAGCACAATGGCGAGACGGACGCCGACCTCATCGCTTATATCATCGCGGCACACCACGGCAAAGTGCGTATGAGCCTGCGCGCCATGCCAACGGAAGAACCGGCGCCCGATGGGAGGCGCTTCGCGCGCGGCGTATGGGAAGGCGATCCTCTCCAGGCTCTGGATTTTCACGGTGAGCATAGTAGGGAAATCGTGCTCAGTCTTGCCTTGATGGAGCTGGGCGAAGGCGAACAGGGCCCGTCATGGGCGGCGCGCACATTAAAGCTTCTGGAAGAGCATGGCCCTTTCCGACTCGCATGGCTGGAAACGCTGGTGCGCCTGGCCGACAGGCGTGCTTCCCGCGAAGAACAACACATGGAAGAACAGGAGCGCGCATGAACGAGATTACTCTTGGCGGTTGCTCGCCAACGCCGCTGGCCAGCTATCTTAAAGCACTTGGGGTATTGCGTCTACTCTCCGCCAAATACCCGGAGATACGCGGTTTCTGGAGTGACGAACGATTTGTGCTTCGCACGAAGTTGGATCGCGAGGCCATTGAATATTTTTTCCTTGAAGAATATGAACCCACGGCCTTAGTTACACCTTGGAATGGGCGTGGAGGCTTTCTGGAGGGTGATGATGAGGACGGCGAGGAATCATCCCGAGCTGGCGCTCAAATGGTGCGAGCGTTTTCCAGCAAAACAGTGGCCAATCGTTTTCATCCTCTGGCCAGAATCCTGCGCTCTATTTCGGACATAAACGTTGTTGGAAACCTCAACATCGCACGAGCAGAACTCAAGCGCCTGAAAGTGAATGAGAAGACTAAAGGCAAAGATAACCTCTCGGATGATGAGAAGAATGCAATCTCTCGGCAAGACGCGCTGGTGAAAACTATTAAGGGACACCTGCTGCAAGAATTGCGCAACAGCCTGCCAGATGATGTGCTGTCCTGGTTCGACACCTGCCTTGCTCTTGTGACTGATCCGTCTACTGGAGGGAAGAAGTCTGCGCCATCGCCCTTGCTCGGTGCAGGTGGGCTCGATGGGAGCATGGATTTTGGTGTCAATTATCTAAAGCGGATCAACGATGTATTCGAGCCGGGTACTGGTAGGCCGCGCGAAAGCGCAAGGGAATGGCTCAACAATGCCCTTTGGGGGGAACTCACAGGCAGCCTGTATTCGGTTTCAGCTCAAGACAAGAAAAAGGTCTCAGTCGGCCAGTTCTCCCCATCTGATGCTGGCGGTTACAACGCAGAAAACGGTTTTTCCGGTGAGGCCCTGCTGAATCCGTGGAATACCATTTTGCAACTGGAAGGTGCAACTTTGTTTGCTGCCTCCACCGTACGTCGTCTTGAAGGTGATGGCGATATCTATTCCAGCCTTCCGTTCACTGTCGCTCCAGTGGCTATTGGAGAAACTGTTGCTCTTTCGGACGAAGTGCCCAAGGGGGCAAAGCGCAGGACTGCGGAAATGTGGCTACCGTTGTGGAGTCGGCCCACGACTTGTCGTGAGCTGGAGGGGGTATTGAGAGAGGGGCGCATGACCCTGCACGGACATTCTGTGACGAAGGGCTTCGATTGCGTTCGGGCGGTGACGAGCCTGGGTTCTTCACGCGGAATCGAGCAGTTCCAAAGGTTTGTGTTCCTCAAACGGTCTGGCGATGCTTTTTTTGCGCTTGACAAAGGACGCTTCAGCGTCAGGAGCAGCGCTTACAGCAATCTCGTTGAAGAATTGGAAGGCAGCGATCACTTTCTCTCCAAGCTCCATACTTTCGTCCGCAGCAAAACTAATTCTGGTGAATGGAAGGCCAGTGCCAGACTCAGGTCTATGGCGAAACGACTCGATAATTTGCTCGTTCACGCACTTCAAAGAGACGACAAGCGCGCTTTGCTCGAAGCGTTAATCTTGCTTGGAGAAATACAATCGTCTATTGCTTCCGGAACTGCTGCACGACAAGAAGTGCCACCAGTACCGCGACTCTCTGAACTATGGGTGCAGAAGGTCGATGATGGCACGCCGGCATATCGCATTGCTTGCGCTCTGGCCGGTATGCGCAGTGGCGATAAACTCCCGTTACCTCTGCGTGCCCAGCTTTTCCCGGTCCATCCCGACCTTCCCAGATGGAAATCCGATACAGACAAAGATAAAGATCTTAATGACGATCAGTATAAAGGCATCCGTCTGCACACGAGTACATCTGGAAGTCTTCCTCACATGCTGCGAAACCTGCTCGACCGCAGGCTCTTTTTGGCCGAAAAACTCGAGATGAAAGACAAGCCCCTGGATAGCCAGGCTGGCGCTATGCTCGACGATGTTGCAGGCTTTCTGCAAAACGACCGCATCGACCGGCGTGTCGCAGCGTTATTGCCAGGACTGAGTTTGTGCGATGTTCCCAGAGAGGACGACCGCTCGAGCGGAGACGGTTCACTTCCCCCCGCCTTTGCCCTGCTCAAGCTGTGTTTCACTCCGGATTCCATCTTGCGAAATCTGCAAGTGCTCGAACAAGACGGGCACGTTCCCGTGCCGCCCGGGATCATCACGAAACTTGCGTCCGGGTACGATCCCGACCGCGTCGTGCTCACGGCATGGCGGCGGCTCCATGCTTCGGGGCTGAATCCGGTCTTCAGCCCGGACACATTACCCTCGCTCGGAGGTTTGTCGCCTCAGCGAGTAGCGGCGGCGCTGCTCATTCCATTGCGTTACGGCGCCTATGGCAGGCTTGTGCGAAGTGTACTGAAAATATCCAATGATTCCGCTGATTCCGCCGGTAATCCGGCAGCATGGCATCTTTGATTTTTGAAAGGAATTTCCTATGAGTCTTGACATTTCTGCCCTGAACAATGCTCCCCGCCTGCTCATGCGGGCAAAGCTTCAACCGCTGCAAGGCACGCGCTTCCAGCCCACCGGCTTCCCGGAGATCGGCGCAGCAGAATACGACGGCCCGCACGGCGAAAAAATGCTGTTGGTAGAGTCCTCACAGAGTCTGGCCAACCGGATGGAAGAAGTGTGCTGGGACAAAGTCGCCGACGACTGGGTCGAACCGTTGCGCGGCCTGTCCGTCATCAAGGTCAACGATAAGAATGGTAAGCCCCTCACCAACTCGGTACTCGAAGCGCATCGCATCAATTCTCCATACATCCTCGAAGGCAAAGACAAGACTGTCTTCGATCGCCTGAAGAGCGAGTTGGCCAGCATGGAAGAAGGCTTTGTCGATCTGCGTAAGTTGGCATCTATTCTGCTGAAGCTTGATAGCAATGCCTTGCTGCACGGCGTTTTTCTGGCAAAGAAAGAGCTCGCCGGAGGCCGCCTGCGACTGCCGAGAGCCCTCTCCGGCTTCATCGAGGCGAGCAACGTCAAGACTGCCACCAGCGGCGGAGTCAAGAATGACGGAGTGAACCCTTCCGGCGATACATCAAAGGGTTTCGGCAACGTTCCCTTTGCCCGCGACGAATTTGTCTCGCCCGATATTGACGCCTTCTTCAACCTCGATCTCGCCCAACTGCGCGGCTACGGCTTTCCCCAACCTGTATACGAGCTGCTGGTGGCATTGGCGCTCTTCAAAGTTCGCGGCTTCCTCGAAGAAGGACTGCGCCTGCGTACGGCCTGTGATCTAGAATGCGTGTCAATCGAGGTGAAGCGTCCGGAAGGCTTCCAGCTCCCTTCATGGGGTGAGCTCAAGGCCGCGCTTCCCGGTTTGATTGAAGCCGCGAAGGCAGACGCTGGTTTTGAAGTCACAACCGTGACCTACACCAGCGCGGGCAAAGCAAAGAAGAGCAACCAGGAATCTGCGACCGAGACGACCGATGCCAACGACGAAGGCGATAAGGAATAAGCAATGCTGGCGCTCACATTCACTTTTCCTTCCGGACGCTACCATGCAACTCCGTGGGACCGGCATGTCAATGAAGGCGCGGTAGTCTGGCCGCCTGAGCCGTGGCGTGTGCTGCGCGCTCTGATCGCCACCTGGCATCATAAAGTCAAGCCTCTCGGCGGGCATGAAGAGTCCACATTACACGGCCTGATCGAAGCACTTTCGCGGTCTCTTCCTGAATACGCTCTGCCTCCGGCGAGCCACAGCCACACGCGCCACTACATGCCGCAGAGAGAAGCAGGCAAAACATCGCTGGTCTTCGACGCCTTTGCCGCCGTTTCGCGAGACGAACCCCTAATTATGGCATGGCCAAAACTTGATCTGCCTCAGAAACAGCTTGCTCTTCTAGACGACCTGCTGGCGGTTATGGGATATCTCGGACGTGCGGAGTCTTGGGTCGAAGCCAGCCGCTACGATGGCACATTCCAGTCCAACTGTCGTCCCGGAAGCAAGCCGTTTGCAGCGGAGTTGCCAGAAAAGTCTGCAGGCGAATCCCGGGAAGAGATCGTTTCGCTGCTCGCTCCACTATCGCCAGATGATTATGGCAACCTCCGTAAAAAATTTCTGGCCAACAAAAAAACAACGAAATATCTCGAAAAAACGCTACCGGAAAGTCTGCTGGATGCCTTATCGGTAGAAACTTCCGATCTGCGCGCTCTCGGTTGGAGCCAGCCGCCGGCCTCGCGCAAAGAACTCTATCGCCGTCCCGCCGAGGCGCTTCGTCCTCAGCGTAAGCCTCAGTCGGTAAAGCCACTCACCGTCACAACGGCTCGCTATATTCTTATCGGCAAGCCCTTGCCCCGCGTCGAGGACACTGTTCGCATCGGCGAACTGTTTCGGCGCGCTGTAATGAGCGCAGCCAGAGACGTATTTGGAGAAGACGCAATCCCCGCAGTCATATCAGGCCACGGATTGCCAAAAGAAAATCGTCATCGCCACGCCTTCTACCTGCCATGGGATCAGAACAACGATGGCCACATCGACCGGCTCATCCTGCATCTTCCAGATCGCATAGATGAGAAAACACGACGCGCTATCGAAAGGCTCAATCATCTTTGGAGCCGTGATGGTGGAGAATGGCAAGTCGTACTCGAAAATCTTGGAGAAGCAGAAGCTGGTGGGTTGCTGCTGGCCACGGTATGCGACTGGAAATCGGTTACACCGTATCTACATCCGTGGTACTTGAAACGCGGCTTCGATATCGAAGCGCAGATCAGACGCGAGTGCGCCATGCGAGGCATGCCCGAACCGGTCGAGCTCACGCGGCTAGATGCCATCAAGGTCGGTATGCTGGAACGCAAGTCGCTTCACTTCCGCTGCCTTCGGGAAAAACGCAATCTCGAACAACCGGATCGTAAGGGTAGTTTCTGGCGCATACGCTTTGCCCAACCCGTAGCTGGCCCCATATCACTTGGCTCCGGCTGTCATTTTGGTCTGGGTCTATTCCGGCCTGCTGATGCGATTTAATTTCGGGGTTGTTCTTCTATTTACGAACAAATAAGCGAGGCTATTACCGAAGTTAAGAAGCGATTTCCGTCTTTAATCTTGGCTTTGAATTTTTTTAGAGAATAGACGATTGTGATGGATCGTCCAATGACGTTTTCTACTGAAGTCAATTAAGCCAGCACGTCATGCAGAATCACATTCCCCACAATCATCAAATCTACATCGCTCCCCGCAGCCTCGTCCCCTCGCGCAATCGGACCGTATAGCTTCTTAACACATCAGTTAGGGCACCGGAGCGTATACGCGAATCTCTGCTGGTTGAGAGCCTTGTCTCCGCACTGCGAGAAAGAGTCGATCCAGCTCCGGCGAGAAGAATCCCGTCCGCGCGCCGCTGACTGTTTTGATTCGTGCGAGTTCGTCGTAATGGTCAGCGTCTCGCTGGTTGAGCACAGAGATCTCGCCGTCACCTCCGATGGCGTAGATTTTGTGCCGCTTTTGATCGAAGAAAACATCATCGCAATCGCCGACGACCGGCAGGCTAACGATTCGTTTGCCATGGTCCGTGTCGAACACAATGAAATGAGCAGGAAGGCGTGTTACCACGAAAAGACGGTGGTCCTCCTCGTCCAAGGCCATCGGGTAATTGGCGAGCGGCCCACCGGTGCTCCAGGATGCCACCTCCGTTTTTGTCATTCGATCGATGACCGCAATCTTTCGGGATCGTGGCACATTGACGAAGATGCGCGATCCGTTCTTCTCTAGCTGGAATGATTCGGGGTGAGCGCCGATCTTGATGTCTGTAAGTTTGGCCCCCTCCCGATCAAACTCACCCAAAGCCCCAGAACCATATCCAACCCAAATGTGACCACTAACGGCGTCATAGCGTAGATTGTCGGCATCATCTCCGTAGGCAATCGAGTTGAGAAGTTTCCAGGACAAGGCATCGAACATACGAACTGATCCGTCTTTGCCGTTCGCTACAAAGACTCGATTCGTAGCGGGGACATAGACGATACCTTGAGGCTCGGCCAAATCCTTGATGGTATGAATCCGCTTGTTCTCTTTCAGATCAAGTACCTCAACCGAGTTGTTCCCGAGAGCCGCCACGAATAACCGCTGGCCTCGCAGATCAATCGCCAAATGATCGATACGCCCTTGGACGTCGGGCATCGGAATTGTTGCGACAAGCTTGAGAGGTTCGGTGCCGGCCTGTGCGAATGAAACGTCGGGCATCAACACAAGCGTCAGCACAACTACATTGAGGACTACGCTTTTCATCATTAGTTCCTTATCTCAGATGGCCTGAACTGAAGCTCACATGAAAGCTTGAATTACGCAGATCGTGCTGTGTCGCATGCCTGTCGGTCGCGATCTAGCCGTTCGTGGATTGTTTTCAGCCTTTACCAAATAGCCAATCAGTTCTTCAGCGAAAATACCTGGTTGCCAACCCGCCAGGGTGAAACGGTGTTCCATGTCAGTAGTTCCTTGGTTGCCCATTCCGTGGACTTGCCTGTGTGACATGAGGTACACGGATTCGGCATCTTGTATTTGTCTGTCATCGTAGGTGTGATGAATCGGAAAGTGTGGGATCTCACAAAGGAACCCGGCACACCCTGCGTTTCAATCTTCGGCATGTGGCAGGAAACGCACTGGCTACCTGGACTGCCATCCTTGTGGTGCGTGTGCTCTTCCAAACTCGCGGTATGAGGCCCGTTGGGCGAGTTTGGGCCGTGGCAATTGAGGCATAGCTTCTGTGCCGGCTCGCGGAGCTGGGCATAGTTGTCGGTGCCGTGAACATCGTGGCAGGTAGCACAGGTTACACCGTGACGGTACATCACGCTCTGCACAAAGTCATTGCCTTGCATCCGGTTCTTATGCGCTGTTCCATCAGCAAAGTGCAGGAAATCCGTTTGCCCCAGGGTGTTGTCTTCGAGTTTCCAATAGTCCGCCAGGCGAAGGCCGACATGATAACCGACCGGCCAGTCGTAAGCCTTGCCGTCGATGAGGCCAGCACGAGGCCGTCCCTGTGAATGGCATTGGATACAGGTATCGTTCGAAGCCACATCATCCATTGCGGACGGGTTCAGAATGTTGGTGCGGGTCGGGTGTGCGATATGCTCGCTGCCCGGACCGTGGCAACGCTCACAGCCAACATTCCATTCCGTCACCTGCTTGGTGTGGATGTCGTAATTCACGGAATGGCAGCCATCGCAGGTCGGCCCGGTCGGACGCTGCATATTGTCAGAGGTGTAGTAAGCTGTCCACCAATCCGCGCCTGTGTCGGGTACGTGGTACTTCATCCATCTTTTATTGCCGATGTCCCATTGCACCGGCAGAGGATAGTAGTCGTCACCGATCTTAGTAAAGTAGCGCTGCTTCCATTTGCTGCCGTATACAAACGCCACCTGATCGACAGTGAACTTGGCAATATTGTTTGTATTGATATCGGGAATGATGGCGTCCGGGTGTTGCCTGGGATCACGGACGACATTCGCCATCGGTGTCTTCTTCCAACGCTCGTAGATCGCTGCATGACACTTCGCGCACGACTCAGAGCCGACATAGTGAGCGGAGTCCATGATGCTCTTCTGAAGTGTGGCCTTCTGTTCTGTGGGAGCGCGGAAACTGCGAATGAAAGAGACCAGCTTCCAGCTCTCGGAGTCTGTCTCCGAGTGTATGCCCCGCATCGCGGGCATACCTGTAAGCTGCACACCATTCTCAATAATGTAGTGGATCTGACCGTCGCTCATCCGTTGGGTTAGGTCGGAATGCAAGTCAGGCACGCGCGGATACTCGTTTGATCCGACTACAGTGGCACCGTGCCCATCAACACCGTGACAGATGGCGCATCGTGCCATGAATTGCTCTCGCCCTTGTTGGAGTGCGGCATCGTCATTTTTGAAGGGATTGCTCCGCTTGCGTTCATCGCTGGGAATGGCAAAGTTGCGTAAGCCACGCGCCGTGCCTGCTTCGATTGCAGACGGGACCGATGAAGCACGGAACCCGCGCCATTTGATCCACAGTGCTCCGATGGCTCCAAGAGCGACCATGGCGAAAATGGCGATTACGATCATTCGACGTGCCTTCATCTCTCAACCCACCTTTCCGTCATCGTTTCGTTCTGCCCAGGAACAGATACAACCCTTACATGCGGATGCGATGGGCATGATTTTCAAGGGTCAGGAGGCTTCACATAAAGGGCTTAATCCGCAATCATATCCTTGGGAACACTAAACGTGAGAGCCATTTTAGCCTGGACTTGCACTCAATACCCATTTCACGCAGCAAATATGAGCGTATAGCGCTCATATTTTTCATCCCTACCCTTGACAATCCTTCTCGAAGTTTTCTACATTAGCAGTCGGAGAGTGGAAGTGCTAAAACCTGCGAAAGCATGCCCTCCGCTCTCGAGAACTTTACTGTAACTTCCAAATTTCAGCATTCAAAACCGCGAGCAAACCTCGCGCGAAGGAGAAGCACCGCAATGGCAACAGCAACTGCTAGTGTAGCCACTACCTTTACTCCGCTGCATGACCGCATCCTGGTCCGGCGGGTCGAAGAATCCGAGACCGTCCGCGGCGGCATCATTATCCCCGACACAGCCAAGGAAAAGCCGCAGGAAGGCGAAGTCATCGCCGTCGGCAAGGGCAAGTCCAACGATGAAGGCAAGGTCTTCCCGCTCGACGTCAAGGCCGGCGACCGTATTCTCTTCGGCAAGTACTCCGGTACTGAAATCAAGATCGACGGCGAAGAGTATCTGATCATGCGCGAGGAAGAAGTCCTCGGCATCCTCAAGAAGTAAAAACCGGGTGCCCCATGTCTTAAAGAGGACGTGGGGGGAACAACAGTTAAGGAGAGAAAAATGGCAAAGCAGATTTTGCATGGAGAAGATTCGCGTCAGGCGATTCTGCGCGGCGTGAACACTCTGGCCGACGCAGTCAAGGTGACGCTCGGTCCCAAGGGCCGCAACGTCGTGATTGAAAAGAAATTCGGTTCGCCCACCATCACCAAAGACGGCGTGACCGTTGCCAAGGAAATTGAGCTGAAAGACGCCCTCGAAAACATGGGCGCGCAGATGGTCCGCGAGGTCGCCTCCAAGACCTCCGATGTTGCCGGTGACGGCACCACTACCGCGACCGTCCTAGCCCAGGCCATCTATCGCGAAGGCGTAAAGACCGTCGCTGCCGGGGCCAACCCCATGGCGCTGAAGCGCGGGATTGACAAGGCCGTCGAAGCCATCGTCGGCAAGCGCGACGAGAACGGCGTTGTCACAGGCGGCGCTCTTTCCAAGCTGTCCAAGCCCGTTTCTGGCGACATGATCGCCCAGGTCGGCACCATCTCCGCCAACAACGACCCGACCATCGGCACCATCATTGCCGAGGCCATGAAGAAGGTCGGCAAAGACGGCGTCATCACCGTCGAGGAATCGAAGACCCTCGAGACCCAGCTCGAAGTCGTCGAAGGTATGCAGTTTGACCGCGGCTACCTCAGCCCCTACTTCGTCACCGACCCGGACCGCATGGAAGCTGCCCTCGAAGATCCCTACATCCTGATCTACGAGAAGAAGATCAGCTCCATGAAGGACCTTCTGCCTCTGCTCGAACAGGTTGCCCGCCAGGGTAAGCCGCTCGTCATCGTCGCAGAAGATGTGGAAGGCGAAGCACTGGCCACCCTCGTGGTCAACAAGCTGCGCGGCACCCTCAACGTTGCTGCGGTAAAGGCCCCTGGCTTCGGCGACCGCCGCAAGGCCATGCTCGGCGACATCGCCATCCTCACCGGTGGCAAGGCCATCACCGAAGACCTCGGTCTGAAGCTTGAGAACCTCAAGATCGAAGACCTTGGCCGTGCAAAGCGCGTCACCATTGACAAGGACAACACCACCATCGTCGAAGGCCGCGGTGACTCCAAGGCTATTGAAGGCCGCGTAAAGGAAATCCGCAGCCAGATCGAAAAGACGACCTCTGACTATGATCGCGAGAAGCTCCAGGAGCGCCTTGCGAAGCTGGTCGGCGGCGTCGCCGTCATTAAGGTCGGTGCAGCCACTGAGACCGAAATGAAGGAGAAGAAGGCCCGCGTCGAAGACGCCATGCATGCAACCCGCGCTGCCGTCGAAGAAGGCATCGTACCCGGCGGCGGTGTGGCCCTGGTTCGCTGCACCAAGGACGTGGATGAGCTCATCGCCAGGCTCGAAGGCGATGAGAAGATCGGCGCCCAGATCGTCCGCCGCGCCATTGAAGAGCCGCTGCGCCAGATCGTTGGCAATGCCGGTGAAGAAGGTGCCGTGGTCGTAGGCAAAATCAGCGAAAACAAGGATGTCAACTTCGGCTACAACGCCGGAACCGGCAATTACGAAGACCTGGTGAAGGCCGGCGTCATTGATCCGACAAAGGTGACCCGCACTGCCCTGCAGAATGCGGCCTCCATTGCCGGCCTGATGCTCACGACGGAAGCCATGGTCTCCGAAATCCCCGAGCCGAAGACTGCTCCGGCAGCTCCCGGACACGGCGGCATGGGCGACATGTACTAAAAACCAGCCGTCCAGGCACAAGCCTCGCAGCAAAGAAAAGTCCCGCCTGGCGCGGGACTTTTTCTTTCCAGAAAGAGTGAGAGTACCTCCAGTGTGTTCCAGCCGGATGCCCAAAGGTTCACGAATCGGGGGTCCCCGGTATGCGCGGTTTTCGCGTTCCGGGGTGAGGAAGCTGACCTGGGCCTATCCAGTCTGCGTGAAGCGCACTCATTTTTTCATCCTTGGTGGAGGCCCGAACCAGACAACACCCGCTACTTTCCCTCCCCGTACTCCATCTGAAGTAAAGTAATTTCATTGTGATCATCAACCTCGCGCGCCGCGCCCACAATCACAACTGGGAGCTGGACCCCATCACCCGCTCTCTTCTCGACACAGACTTCTACAAGCTCCTGATGCTCCAGTTCATCTGGAAGCGGTTTCCCGAAACAAAAGCGTCCTTTTCCTTTATCAATCGCTCCACACACGTGCGCCTGGCAGACTCCATCAACATGCACGAACTACGCGAGCAACTGGAGCACACCCGCAAGCTGCGCTTCCACAAATCAGAACTCATCTGGCTGGCTGGCAACACCTTCTACGGCCAGCGCAGCATCTTTGAGCCTGCCTTCCTCGACTGGCTTGAGCACGGCTTCCGTCTCTCCGACTACGAACTTTCGCAGAAAGACGGCCAAATTGTCCTCCACTTTCATGGGCTGTGGAAAGAAACCACCATGTGGGAAATCTATGCCCTCACTCAGATAAGTGAGCTCAAAACGCGGTCCAGTCTCAAGCATCTGAGTGAACTCGAACTCGACATCCTTTACGCGCGCGCAAAGACCCGCCTGTGGGAGAAGATGGCGCGCCTGCGCGGTGTCCCCTGCCTCAGCCTCAGCGACTTCGGCACCCGCCGCCGCCACAGTTTTCTCTGGCAGGAATATGTCGTCAAAGCCATGAGCGATGTCCTCGGTAACATCTTCAAAGGCACCTCCAACACCTATCTCGCCTACAAGCATGATCTCGAAGCCATCGGCACCAACGCGCATGAGCTGCCCATGGCCCTCGCCGCCTTGTCCGGTTCCGATGAAGAACTGAAAGCGTCTCAGTACCGCTTGCTTGACCTGTGGCAGCAAACCTATCAGGGTGAGCTTCTGGTCATGCTGCCAGACACCTTCGGTACTACCCAGTTCCTCCGCGATGCGCCAGACTGGGTGGCCGACTGGACCGGACAGCGTGCCGACAGCAAAGACCCGTTCATCGCAGGCGACGAATACATTGCCTGGCTCCAGCAGCGCGGCCGCGACCCGCGCAAAAAGCTCTTCATAGCCTCCGATGCTCTCGATGTGGACGCCATCCTCGCGCTGCACGCCTGGTTCTCAGGGGAAATCCAACACGGGTTCACTCCCTATGACTTCCGCTCTGCCAGCGATTTTCTTGATCGAACCAAATGGAAGCCCGAGCGCCGTATCCGCTTCAGCGCTGGCTGGGGCACGCTCCTCACCAACGATTTCCGCGACTGCAATCCACAAGGCCACGACGGATTCGACCCGCTCAGCCTCGTCTGCAAAATGAACGACGTAGACGGACACCCGGCCGTAAAGCTCTCTGACAATTACGAGAAGGCCCTCGGCCCCGCCGAAGAAGTCCAGCGCTATCGAAACGTCTTCGGTAGCGCGGGCGTGGCCCATCTGCCTTTGACGATATAGCCCAGGCCCGCAAACCAGCATGACCCGAAGCCTCTATAATTTTTGTTTGCGGCCCGCAAAAGAAAGGTGAGAAGAACTGTGCCCACTTTGGAAGGAAAAACAGCGCTCATTACCGGAGCTTCCCAGGGAATCGGCCGCGCCTGCGCCCTCGTTCTTGCCCGCGCCGGAGCCACCGTTGCCCTCGCTGCGCGCAATGAATCAAAGCTGAATGAAGTCGCTGCCGAGATCGCCGCATTCGGCGGAACAGCAAAGCCCTTCACCCTCGACGTCTCCAGCGAAGAGTCCATCAAGGCCACCGCAAAAGCTGTTCTTGAGCACTTCGGCACCGTGCACGTTCTGGTAAACAATGCTGGCATCACCCGCGACACGCTTCTTCTTCGCATGAAACGCTCCGATTGGGACGACGTCATCACCACCAATCTCACCGGGACCTTCCTGCTCACGCAGGCGCTCATCGGCCAGATGCTGAAGGCGCGTTGGGGCCGTATCATCAATATCTCAAGCGTAGTCGGTCAGACAGGGCAGGCCGGGCAGGCCAATTACGCCGCCAGCAAAGCAGGACTCATCGGCTTCACGAAGTCGCTCGCCCGCGAGCTGGCCTCACGCCATATCACCGTCAACGCAGTCGCCCCCGGATACATCGAAACTGCCATGACCGCCGTGCTCGACGAAAAGCAGCGCACCGCCATGCTTTCACAGATTCCTCTGGGCCGCCCTGGATCTGACGACGACATCGCACACGCTGTCCGCTTTCTCGCCTCCGATGAGGCCGCCTACATCACCGGCCACGTCCTGGATGTGAACGGCGGCATGTACATGGGATAGGCCAGCTCAGCCACGACAGCATCCTCTTCTTATTTCTGACCGCACAACTCACCTTCCCGTCTTCTTCTCTAACGCCAGATGGAAGACACGAGCTACTCCGGTGCGGCCTGTTCTGGGCCTTCGCTGTCCTCGCAATATTGGCCTATGGGTACGAACCGGCGTGCATCAGGAAAAAGAATGCTGCCTAGATGTTCCCCTGTCGCATCTGTTCAGCCAGATACTCAGATGAACGCATCGCCAGCGCCAGAATCGTCATGGTTGGGTTCTGCCATCCGCCACTCACAAAGCAGGCCCCATCCACCACAAACAGGTTCTTAATGTCGTGGCTCTGGTTCCACTTGTTCAGCACGCTGCTCCTGGGATCATTCCCCATCCGGCAGGTGCCCAGCTCATGAATGCTATACCCCGGCGGGTTCGGATCATAATTCTTCGTGAGCACCTCAAAGCCCGCCGACTCGGCCATCGCAACGCTCGTGTCCACCGCATCGCGCGCCATGTTGAATTCGTTGTCCGTGTACTTCGTATCAATGTGCAGTACCGGAATGCCCCAGGCATCCACCACGTGCGGATCAATGCTGACATGGTTCTCATACCGGGCCAGTACCTCTCCCATAATCGAAGTGGCAAATGTGCTGCTGTGGTAGCTCTCCAGCTTCTTTTCCAGCTCCTCGCCGTAGGCCGCAAAGTTTCGCGGGTCCATCGGTCCCATTCCGCTGTACACATTCAGCGCGTATCCACGAATAAAATTCGGCGCCTTTGTATCAATATTGCGGAAGCGCGGCACCAGCGCGGACCCACCTATCATCTCCGGAGTCGCTTTGCCATCGCGCGCCTCGGGCACCGAACACACAATCCCAGGCCCATACACCTGGTCAATCAGATAATGGCCCATCACGCCGCTTGAGTTCGCCAGTTTTGAATTCAGCAGCAGGCGCGTGCTCTCCAGCGTTCCCGCGGCCAGCACCACCACGCGCGCCTTCACTGACATCTCGCGCCGCGAATGCCGCTCCACAAAGTGCGCCTCATTCACCAGGCCCGTATTCTTGTCCACGCTCAGTTCGCGCACAACCACATTGGGGACCGCCTTCAGCTTCCCCGTCGCAAATGCGTCCGGCAGCAACAGATTCACTGAGCTGGCAAGCCCATTCACTCCCAGCGCCCGCCGGCTCTTATACACCGGCACTCCCAGCTTTTTGCCCGCGGCAATAAACCGCTTCATGCACTCGGTCCACGGCGAGGTGTCCGGAACAAAATTGCCGTCCGGATATTGCGGAACTCCCTCCTTCGTTCCGGTCACGCGAAAAATCTCTTCTACCCGCGAGTAGTAAGGCGCCACATCCGCCAGGCTGATCGGCCAGTCATCGCCATAGCCATCATGCGACTTCGCCTTGAACTCGTAATCGCTCAAACGAAAGGACTGCCGCGACCAGAAGAGCGACCGCCCGCCAAACAACCTCACCCGCACCCAGTTGTAAGGATGCTCCGGGTTATACGTGTAAGGAACTTCCTGCTCATCCACCCACGTATTGGCGTTGAATTCATTCGCCTGGAAAACATGCGGCACCTTGCCCGGTTCCTTAAAGCCGCGATACGGCAACGTGTATGCCGGTTTCCATTCCGTGTCCTTGCGCGGATCAGGAATCGGGCCTGCATTCAGCATCAGGCAGGAGATCCCCTTTTCCGTCAGCACCTTCGCCGCCATTCCGCCAGAATGACCCGAGCCGATAATCAGCACATCTACTTTTTTTTCTGCCATTCGTTCCCTCAGCCGTTTGTAACGCGGCGCTTTTTCCCTGTTGGCTGACAAGCCGCATGTCCTTCGCGGCGCACATCAGGATCTACCGGATACCAGAAAATTCCCTCATCCGGCGGCTGCTGGCCCTGCTTCTTCGCCGCCTCGCCCCACGCCTGCGAGTTCACCGTCGCCGTGCGCAGGTCGCTATGGACCACATTGATGAAGCGCTCATACGGCTCCTTCGGCGGATGGTCCGTCATCCACGTCCTCAGCCACGGACGCACAAGTTGATCGGCCTCCGTTGCATTCACGGAAGCAAACGGTTTATTGAAGCGGTGTCTGGCTTCCGCCTCCAGCCTGTCCAGCCCCGACTGGTACATCTGCTGCTGGTCCTGCGGCGAGGCCCCAATCAGGAAATCCAGAAACTCCGGCGCGCCCGCATCTACTGCGCTCGGATATCCCTTCATCGCAGGCACCAGCACTTCGCTCAATCGCCGCAGCGTCGCATATTGCGTATCCGTAAAGAACCGCGCATAGGTCCCAGCCACCGCATCAGGAGCAATCTGCTTAATCGCATTCGGTTGGATCTCCGAAAGCCCCCGCATCCACGGCACCGGGCCTGGAGCAGTCGGGACCGGCGGAGGTGTGGAAGGCGCTACCGGACTCGGCTGCTGGCCCAGCATTGCCTTTGCTCCAACTGAGGCCGCCATCAGCCCCTTCATAAAATCACGCCGTTGCATGAGTACCCTTTCTCCGGAAAAGCATGGAGACACTCCCTTGCTTGCGCCTCAAAATTTCGGCGCGCGGATTTTCCGAATTGTTTCTTTGGTTGATGAGGTTAAAAGTATTCAGACTGAATTGCAAGCGCTTCCTCGCTCCCAGGACGCCGCCATCTCCGCGCCTCTGGCTTCTCTGCCAAACGCCGTCACACACACCAGGTACACAGCCACAATCACCACCGTCGCCGCCAGCACCCACGCATACCCGCCATAGTGTTCCGCGGCTTTTGCCTGCACTACTGCATTGCGTGAGGCCAGCAGATTGCCAATCTGATAAGCAAGCCCGGGAAACGTGGCACGCACCGGCGCTGGCGAAAGCTCCGTCAAATATGCAGGAACTACACCCCACGCTCCCTGCACCATAAACTGCATCAGAAAGGCTCCCGTCACCATCGCGCCTACTGATCCGCCAAACGCAAACAGCGGCACCACAGGCAAAGTCAGAAGCGTCGCTGCGATAATGGCCCGTTTGCGTCCAAACCGCTCAGAAATGGCCCCAAAGAGGACCCCTCCCAGCAATGCTCCAACGTTGTAAACAATCGCAATCGTGCCCGTAAGCGCGGCGGAGTAGTGGTGGTCTTTTTGCAAAAACGTTGGATACAGGTCCTGCGTCCCATGCGAAAACGAATTGAAGCCCGTCATCAGCAGCACAAGAAAAAGAAAAGTCAGTGCATATTTGCGCAAGTCACGCGCAGCAATCAAGCTGCTTCCACGCGCGCGCCGCCCTTCACGCCATACCGGCGATTCTTCCACCTTCATCCCGATATAGAAAATCACCAGCGCCGGCAAAGCGCCCACCACAAACAATCCTCGCCAGCCCACCATGTGTCCATGCCAGCTCAAATGCGCAAAAACCCGGTACAGCGAGGCATAAGCCGCTGCAGCCGCCAGATATCCAATCGCATACCCTTCCTGCAACAGCCCGGAAAAAAATCCCCTGCCTTCCTTCGGCAGAGATTCAAATGCCAGTGCCGCTCCGACACCCCACTCCCCGCCCATCGCAATTCCAAACAGCGCACGTAGCACCAGCAGCGCGCTTAAAGAAGGCGCAAATGCGCAGGACAGTTCCAGAATCGAATAGCACGCGATGTTCAGCATCAGCACCGGCCGCCTCCCAAAGCGGTCTGCCAGCGCCCCAAACAGAAACGCCCCCACAGGCCGAAACGCTAGCGTCAGAAACAGCGCCTCCGCGACAGCCGATGCGCGCACATGGAAATCCGCAGCCATGGCTGGAATGCAGAAGACCAGCAGGAAATAATCAAAAGCATCAAGCGACCACCCCAGAAACGAGGCAAAAAAAGCATGCCGCTGGGCCGCCGTCAGATCACGAAAATGCGAGAAAAACCGCGTCTGCATCTGAAATCAAGAGAGTAGCAGAACAAAAGCAAAAGCGCCGACCAATGAGCGCAGCACTCTGACCCGGCCAAATGCGGCAGACAAACCGGGTGCCCCATGTTCGCAAAGTCGAAGGCGCGCTAACATGGGCCTGTCCAGCCTGCGCGAAGCGCACTCCATATTCCACCCCTAGAGCGCCGCAGCAAACTCAGGAAGGACTCGACAGCACACTCCCAAGTCCGGCGATACTGTCATTGGCGACGACGTAAAGGTCGAACTCGACATCGAACCCATTAAGCAGTAAGTCCCGGGGCGCCGCTTTCCCGTTGCGCCCCTCTTTGAGTTATAAAAGGCATGTATGGTCAGCAGGTTACAGGAAGAAATCAGGCAGACGCGTCCCTTCTCCAGCCTTGAAGACGAGGCCTTGCTCAACATTGTCCGCACTGCTGACCGGCTTCAATACCACTTTCAGCAGGCGCTGAAGCCCCATGGCATCACGCCGACCCAATATAACGTGCTTCGTATTTTGAGAGGTGCGGGAGAGGCCGGCCTTCGATGTTCTGATATCGGCGAGCGTCTCATCAGCAGCGACCCCGACATCACCCGTCTTCTGGGCCGCCTCCAGAAGCTCAGACTCGTGCGGCGCCGACGCAACGCCAAAGACCGCCGTGTCATCTACGCACGCATCTCTCCCAAAGGACTGGAGCTTCTTGAAGAGCTCGATCCCGTCGTGAAGAAGCACACGCAGGAAATGCTGAAAGGCTTCAACCATGACAGACTCTTAACCCTAATCTCTCTTCTGGAAGAAGTGCGCGGCCAGCTTACGCAGGATGGGTCCGCAGCCTCGCGCCACGGCTAATTCTTGAACAGGTTTCGCGCAATAAACAATGCGTTCGCAGGTCGCTCCGCCAGCCGCCGCATAAAGTAGGGATACCACTCTGCTCCAAAAGGCACATATACCCGCATCTTGAACCCTTCCTTCACCAGCGATTTCTGTAGATCACGGCGTATCCCATACAGCATCTGGAACTCGAAACACCCGGGATCCAGCTTGTGCTCCCGTACAAACTGCTTCGTCGCCGCAATCATCTGCTCATCGTGCGTGGCAATTCCGTGATAGATGCCGCTCGTCAGCAACACACGCATCAGCCTTACAAAGTTCGCATCCACGTCCTTCTTTTCCGGAAAAGCAATGCTGGCCGGTTCTTTATAAGCGCCCTTACACAGCCGGATACGGATACCATCTCCCGTCAGCGTCCGAATATCATCCGCACTGCGGAAAAGATACGCCTGGATCACCACCCCCACGTGGCCGCGGTTTCCCGGGACCGCATGCAGCCGCCGCACCATATCAATCGTCGCCTGCGTGTACTCGCTGCCTTCCATGTCCACCCGGACAAACGTATTCGCGGCCACCGCATGCTGCACCAGTTCTGCAACAATTTCCTCCGCCAGTCCAGGATCAAGGTACATCCCCATCTGGGTCAGCTTCAGGCTCACATTGGCGTCCAGTTTCTGGCTCTCGATAGCATCCAGCAGGCGGTGGTACACCTCTGCCGAGCGGCGCGCCTCATCCGGAGTCGTAACATTCTCGCCCAGGCTGTCCAGCGTCGAGGCTATTCCCAGATTACCCAGCGCCCTGGCCGAGCGCACCACTTCCTCAATGTCCATTCCGGCCACAAAGCGCGAGGACATCCGGCGGCCCACCGCCGACCGTTCCGAGAATTTTCTTATAGATGAATTACGCGAAAGGGCAATAAAAAAAGAGCGAAGAATCGGCATATCTTTACTGGCTTTTTAGACGAACTTTTTATTTTCTCACACTGCTCCATCGGCAAAGCTGGTAACTCTTTCCTGCTTCGGCAGAAAATTCTCGCAATTTTTACCGCTTAAGAAACCTCATTGTCACAGGCAGGCATCAGAGTTAGTGCAAGAAAGCTGTATGCCGCTGGACAGACCGGGTCCTCCAGCGATTCCAAAACAATTTTGCTCATCTGCGCAGCTCACCAGCGCAGATCTTTTTCGGGGAGAAGGTTATGGTCAACAATTGCGCGAACCCTGAGTGCGCAAAGCCACTACTTTATCTGCGCGAAGGCAGGATCTTTGTCTTCGACATCACCGGCAAAACAGACGGTGCGCCCCGCCGCCTGGAACACTATTGGCTTTGCGGCCCATGTTCTGAGCACTTCATCATCGAAAGGGAAGCCGGATCTGGAATCCGCCTGGTGCCCCGCCGGGCCGGTACAGGGCACCTCCACCCGGAGGTCATGGCATTGGCTTCCTGAAAAAGGCACGCTGAATCAGAAAAACGCCCCCTCAGAAGGGGCGTTTTTCTTTGTCAGCGCTGCCCTTTCGCCACAGCCACCGGAGGCGCAATGTCCTTCACCTGCCGGTCATACACTCCTGTAAACGCGTTCCAGCGGATATACACCAGCTCCTCCAGCATCTGCACACCATCTTTCAGATAGCTGATCCGGGTCCGCTCATCATGTCCCCAGGTCACCGGAACTTCCCGCACCGTATATCCCCGCTTCAGCGCGATAAAAAGGATCTCTGGATCAAATCCCCAGCGCTCAATCTGCTGCAATTGAAAAATGGTCTGCGCCGCCTGCCGCCGGAATGCCTTGAACCCGCACTGCGTATCTGCAAACGGAAGTCCCATGATTAGCCGCGTCACTGCATTAAAGCAGCGGCCAAAGAACCTGCGATACAGCGGCTGTTGGATGGTCTGCCGTTTCCTCTCCAGCCACCGGGAGCCAATCGCAATGTCCGCACCTTCCCGGATCGCGGCAAAAAGCTGCTCCGCCTCATCCATCGGCGCGGAAAGATCAGCGTCCGTAAACATCACAATCTCGCCCGTAGCATGTAGAATTCCATTCCGCACGCTGAAGCCTTTGCCCCGGTTTCCCGGGTTCTCCACCAGCTTGATCATCGGGTCTTGTGCCGCAAATGATGCAACAATCGCAGCCGTATCGTCCTGCGATCCATCATTCACAACCAGCACTTCCGCATTCCAGTTGTGCCTGCGAATACACTCGAGGACCTCAGCAAGCGTATTTCTGATCCGGGCACTTTCGTTGTACGCCGGAATGACGATACTGTATTCGGGATTCACTGGAAAATCGCGCAGCCTTCTTCCGTAATCATATTCGGATTTACACCGTTTTCATAGAAAGGCCCGCGATTAACTGCCTCCTGCTGCTGCGCTTACGGCCCTCAGACCACGCTATCGTGTGCCAACTCAGATAACTCCGGAGAATCTTTTTCCATTTCCCCCGCATCGCTATACCGTTGTAGGATGTCGAACAGCAAGCCAGCCTGTGGAGGATGAACAATGGGCCTAAGTGAAGCTGGCAATACCCCTGAGCTTCAGCAATCGCACTTCGATTCTCAGCAGACCCCGGAAGAAATCCAGGAAGAGCAGCGAAAACTCCGCCGCCTTCAGATGATCATGAACATGGTCATGTCCGTCATCAGTCAGGACACTTCCCTCACCATAGACGAAGCGTCAGAAATGGTCGCCGACACCCGCCGCGCTGCGCTCGCCATGTTCCCCGGCAAAGAACTCGCCTGGGACATCATCTACCGGCCCCGCCTCCAGCGCCTTATGCGCGAGCGTTACCGAATCCAGTAGTGCTTACTTCGGGTCTATGCTCGTCAACTGGAACGTAAGGGTTCCCCAGAAAAGCCGTGCCCGCATCTGCACCGGAATGTGCCGCTCATCATCCGTGTACCAGATCCAGATGTTCCCGCGGTTCTTCACCACGCCAGCATCCGCCGACGGCTGCACCCGCACCGTCTGGTATGTCCCCGAAGGTGTCCGCAATGACTCCCTGCTCTCCACCTTCATCGTCACCGGCACCGTTCGCATCGCATCATACACCGGGACCTGAAAGCTCCGCCCCACCTGCAGGGGCTGTGAAGCGGTATAGAAAATCGCCGAAAGCAGGTCGCTTACGCACGCAGGTAGCGGCGCCTCCTGGTGCTTCGTAATTCCTGACACCAGGTTCTTTTCATCCAGAACAGCCTTCTTCTGCGCATAATTAAAATCCAGCGTGCTGTTCACCTGCCGGTGCCCTTCCTGCAACTGCTTACTGAAGGCAATCGAGCAGCCCGTCCTCCGGTTAAACGACGACTGGAACCGGTCGCTCACCCGGTAAATCAGGTTGACCGCCCCAATCGAATCGCCCACCACCGTAATGTGCTGCGTGTCCCCTTCCGCTTCCTGATGAAAGCTCACCACGCCCGCCGGAAACACACGCCAGTCCACGCTGTAATTCAGCGTCTGCCTGGCCGGCAACCCGAACCCCGGATGGGGCTCCGACAGCTGCGGTACGTTCTGCGGAGACTGCGCCTTCACCGCCGCAGGCAGCAAAAAGCACAACACAGGGGGGAGCAATCGTAAACGCCAGGTCAAAATATGGGCTCACTCGTCAATGAAAATAGATAATTCTGAGGGCGAGCACTGCATAAATGGCCGCCGCTCCTATGAGTGCATTGTACTCGCGGTGTTTCCTGTACAACGCCAGCGAAAACTCTCCCGCACCCGCCTCCCGAAATCGCGCCGGGCGCAGACGGGGCAACAACCGCGGCACGCTCGCCGCATATGCCTCAAATCCCGCAAAGGCCCCGCGCAAAAAATTTTCTTCTGACCGAATCACCGGAACATAAATCACTGCAAACAACACCGCCAGCAACAGCACCACCACAATGCTTCTTGATGCAGCCGCAAAACCAAACGCAATCAGCATGGATCCCAGATACAGCGGATTCCGCGTGTACGCATAAGGTCCGGTCACCGTCAGCTCCGCGTTCTTCTTTACATAGCCTGAGGCATAGGCGCGCAGCCACAGCCCCGGAACCACCAGCACCAGGCTCCACATCGCGGAAGCAATCGTGGGCCGCGCCAGCAGAATGTACACCACGGCAAACACAAACCCCATCGGCACACGGATGCGCCGCGCAATTCGGCCCCAGTCAGCGGCCATCTGTAGCGGCCTCCTTCAAAAGATCTTCAGCCGCAGCCAGCACGTCCTCCGCCGAGATCGTCAGCAATCCGGCCTCCGGCTCGGCCCTCCGGCTATGGTCGCGCCTGCTCTCCGGGTGCCGCAATACCCGAAATCTCCCACCAAACGGTCCATTCCGTGCCGGGTCCGTTGGACCATAGATTCCCACCACTGGAACACCCAGTGCCGAAGCCAGATGCAGCGGCCCCGTGTCTCCGGCAATCAAAACACACGCGCGACGCGTAAGCGCAATCAGCTCGTCCAGCTCTGGAGAAAGCACCTCGGCCACGCTGCCACTGGCCGCATTCACCTCGTGGGCCAGCTTTTCTTCCCCCGGCCCTGCATTCATCACCACACGAAAGCCTTTTTCCGCCAGAGTGCGTGCCACCACGCCATAACGCTCCGCCGGCCAGCGCTTCGCTCCCCATCCAGCTCCCGGATTCAAAATCACCAGCTTCCCGGCCATCGCCCCAAATCTGCGTTCGGCCACACCACTCACCGGAAGCCATGGCTTCACCAGCGGAAGCTGCTCGCCCGCAACTGCGTTGGCGACCTCCACGGCCTGCTCAATCACATGCACGCCCTGCGTCTCTACCCGTTCATCAAACAGATACTGCGCAGCCCACTCGCGCGGCTTCGCTTCCCCAATCAGTCTCGGCGAATACGCCCACTTCCCCAGCACCGCCGAGCGTACCGCGCCCTGCAGGTCCACGCATACATCGTATTGGGATTCCCTCAATTCGCGACGCACGCGTCGGATATCGCTCACCGTATCAGCGCTCAATGGGCTTCTGCCCCACTGCTTCGCAGGAACAATATGGATACGGTCGGCCACAGGCATCGCAGGGCCTCGCGCTACTGCGTCCTTTGCCGCCAGCAACCCGCGCCATTGCGGCTCAACCGCCCAGCCCAGAAACCATTCCGGATGCGCCGCGCGCAACGCCGTAACGGCCGGAAGAGCATGCAGAATGTCTCCCATCGCGCCCAGTCTTACAATGAGCACTCTCAATGGCTGAGTATCAGTTGGCAAATATTGATTTTCTCACGGGAGTGGCGCGCCCGGAGAGATTCGAACTCCCGACCTAATGCTCCGGAGGCATTCGCTCTATCCAGCTGAGCTACGGGCGCGTATGTCTAGGATACTATACCTCTTTGACAGAACGGCGACGCGGCGCTTTCATAGAAAAGCAGTCCAAGGAGGAAGCACATGATGCAACGCAGGAATCTCGCCAAACTCATCTGTAGCGCATTGTTCACAACCATTCTCACCAGCACCGCCTTTGCTCAGAACAACGGCAAGCCGCCACTCAGCCCACCCGCGAAGGCCAGCGTCAGCCTCAACGGCCGCACCGTCACCATTGATTACAGCGCCCCCTCCATGCGCGGACGCAAAATCTTTGGCGGGCTCGTGCCCTGGGGCCAGGTCTGGCGCACTGGCGCAAACGCCGCGACTACACTCAAAACAGACGTAAATCTCAGAATCGGCACCCTTGGCGTCCCCGCCGGGACCTATACCCTCTACACTGTCCCCGAAGAACATGGCTGGACACTCATCGTCAACCGCCAGACGGGCCAGTGGGGCACACAATATGACCAGAGCAAAGACCTGGGCCGCGTAAAAATGTCAGAAGGCGTAGTCCCCAGCAGCCCGGTTGAAACCTTCCAGATCAAGTTTGAGAACACCCGCGGCAACTCCACCGAGCTGCATCTGGAATGGGAAACCACCAACGTCTTTGTCAGCGTGACGGCTGTCCCCTGATCGGCTCCCTGGCCTGTTCCAGCTCCTGCATCACTGACTGGATCAGTTCCTTCGCGCCGTTGATCCTGCCCATCACCGTTTCAAGATCGAGGGCAGGCTTCGCCGGATTGTGGTTCGACGTACAGTAGACCCCATGCTGACCGATGAGGATAAGTGCATCGGTCAGCGCATCCAGTGTCACCGCCAGCCTGCCGCGGGCCGTACCCATCATGAACTCATACTTTTCCAGCTCGTCCCTGCGGTCGTGAAAAATAGACATCTGCTCTCCTGAATCTTCAGCATACTTCACGCATAGAACCCGCCAGTCACCGGCTATCGCGCCTTTTCGCCGGCCCGGAAGACGGTTGCAGCCACCTTCCGGCTCTGGCCTGGTTCAACAACAAATTCGGCTGATTGCTCTCGACTGTGCGGTGAGTGATGGCCCATTCGATGGCCTCCTTGAAACTGGATTGCTCAGCACAATCAGCTTCTCCGGCTCCCTTTCAAAATGGACAGCCTCTTGAAATCTCACAGGTCTCAATCCTTCGTGCAGCAAAGGGTGGGAGACCACAACTGCAAACCCTTGAACAAAACTTGTCATCCCTGATCAAAGTCGAAGGCGCACGAACGTGGGTCTATCCGATCTGCGCGAAGCGCACCCCATATTCCCACCAGGAAACCTCACCGATGACTCGGCAGCACACTCCAGATCGAAGGGTCTTCCTGCCCCAGTACCCAAGAGCAAAATCCCTCGAGCCCGCGCTCTTTCACCAGCTCATACCGCTCACGGAAAGTGCGTTCATCTGTAAAGAAGATCCACTCCCTCATATCGTCGCGGTAGAACCAGGTCCACGCTGTACGGTCTACCGGGTCCCACTGGATCCTCCCGCCATAGGCCTTCGCCAGGTCCAGTGCATCCTGCCCGCCAATATATTCCGCACTCGGGTTCGGCTTGTCATTCTGGGGAGGTCCGGCAAACCAGTGATACCCATAAAGCGCAATCCCAAGCGAGAGCTTCTCTTTCGGGACCACCTTCAGCGCGTAATCCAGATTTTCCACCGTCCAGCCCCATCCGCCCACCGGACCCGGCGCCGTCCAGCGCGTGTGCTGGTCATAGGTCATCAGGCAAATCAGGTCTACCGATTTCGCCAGCGCCTGCAAATCGTAAGCTCCGCGCCAGTTCGCATAAATCCATGCCGAAAACGCACTCTGCCCCGGCGCCCCCGGAGCATTCGGCACCGTCGCAATCGAGAGCTTCAGCCCCTCCCGATGCAATGCCTCCGCCGCTTCTGCAACAACGTGGCTCAGCGTGTCCCGGTCCGTCCACGAGATGTTTTCAAAATCAAACTGAAAGCCGGAGTAGCCGTTCTCTTTGCTGATAGCAATCAGTTGCCGGACCATATGGTCCCACGCAGCCGGGGTCGTAATCAGCCGATGAAACGGCGCCTGCTGAAAACCGCTGCTGGCAACAATCGGCATTACCTCCAGGTGGTGCTCTTTTGCCGACGCTAACACCGCCGGATCAGGCCCTCCGGACACCAGCCCCTCTCCATCCACGTCGTACCAGGTGGGCACAAGAATATCAATCTTGTCCTCATGCGCATAAAACGACCGCACGCCATCTGCACTGCGCGTCAGATAAAACAACGCCTTCGGTTGCTGCGCAAAGAGCGCAGCAGAAAAAAGCAGGACCACAATCAGCAAGCCAGATTTCTTCATAGGTGGAACGATACCACGCCGCGGCGGCAGACCGTTTCAACGGTAAACTGGAAAAGCCCCATCATCTTTCTTCAGGAGCCTGCCTTGCCATTTCGCTTGATGTGCATCACCGCGCACCCCGATGACGAAAGCGGGGCCTTCGGAGGCGCGCTGCTCATCTCCCATGCCCAGGGCGTCCAAACCACCGTCATCTGCCTCACCGAAGGCTCTGCCGGAAGCTTTCGCGGTCAGGGCGTAAGCGATGAGGACCTCGCGCGCATACGCCGCGCTGAACTCGAAGCCGCCTCAAAGGTGCTTGGCATCACCCACACGGAAGTTCTCAATTATCCCGACGGTGCGCTCGACCAGCAAAACTTCTCCGCCATCGTGCAGGTACTTGTCGAAAAAATCCGTACCCACCGCCCCCACGTCGTCCTCACCTTCGGAGCAGAAGGCGGCGTCAATCTCCATCGCGACCACACCATCATCTCACTCGCAACCACAGCCGCATTCCACTGGGCCGGTCGGGCAAAGCTCTTCCCCCGGGCTGGCATGCCCTACGCTCCGCAGAAGCTCTACTACTCCGTGCCGCCCTTTATCTCAGTATTCAATTCCAATGAGGGTGAAAACGCCGCACGCACGCCCCACTCGCTCACGCTCGAACTCGGCAAATGGAAGGAAACAAAATTCGAGGCCTTCGGCCAGCACGTCACCCAGCACGGCGTCCTCGAGCGCGTCCGCGACTTCGCAGAAGAAGCCTTTGGGTACGAACGCTACCTGCTGGCCGCCTCGCGCAACGGCTCACTTCAGAAAGACTCCGGCCTCTTCGCCGGAGTTGTAGAGGATTGATCCCGCAAGCAGTGGAAATGCAGCTCCCAGCTGCACCACCCCGCAACGCGAAATCACAAAACTTGTCACCTCAAGGAGAAGAGCGATGAAGAACCCGCCTTTTCCACCCTTACCCCGGGGCCCTGTACTTTGAACCTCGGGTTCCTGCTTAATAGATCCGGAAGTTCACTTCCACATTCACTTCCACCGCTACAGGATGCCCCTGGAACATGGCCGGCTTGAACTTGTACTGTCGCACTGCCTCGACTGCCTTTTCATCCAGACCCATGCCCAGCGGACGCACTACATGCACGTTCTGTGGATTCCCCTGCGCATCCACAATCAGCGCCACCACGCAGATGCCCTGATACTTCGCCCGCCGCGCTTCATCAGAAAACTCCGGATCCGGCGCATAAATCACCTGCGGAGCAGATACACCACCGCCGGGATGATACACCCCGCCACCTGTTCCGCCGCCCGAGCCAGGCCCAATACCAGCACCGCTTCCCGGCCCGATCCCGCCCCCATTGCCCCGGCCAAAGCCCGAGCCCGAACCCTGCCCCTGCGACGCCAGCGCCACTTGCGTGGACTGCGGCACTCCCAGATTTGGCATGTTCGCGTCCGGCATCTTGATGTTCGGCATCACCACTGTCGGCGGCACCGGAATCTTCGGCTTGTCTACCAGCAGTTTCTGCGGAGGCGTAATCTGCTGCTTATCAAACTTCGGCAGCTTGCCCTTCGATGCGTCCACCAGCTCGTGGTTTCCGCCGCCACCACCGCCCCCCATCACATTCTTCGCCGGGGCCATCGGAATAAAAGGCGATATGTCTACCGGAGCCACCTGCGCTCTTTGCACCGGCTTCGAGTGGATACGCATTTCAATGATCGCCAGCACAATCAGACCTATAATCAGCACGTGCGCGGCAATCGAATAGGCGCTCGATTTCGGGTCCCGCTTGATGGTCAGCAGCGCCGTCGTCTCCGCCGGCTTTGAGGTCAGTTCCAGCGGCGGCAGCTTTTTCGGAAAGAGCGCATCCTGCAGGTTCGCCCACAGCGATCTCCAGATCGGCTCTTCTTCTATCGTCTCCACCAGCTCGCTGTTCGCATCTGGCTGGGAGGTCAACTGCAAAGGAGGCTGTTTAGAGGAAGAAAAGGCATCGCGCAGGTTTCGTATTAGCGACTGCCACATCGAACCGTCAGCTTCTACCAGAAGTTCGGGCTCTTCTTCCTGTGGCCGGCTCTTCCCTGGCTCCAGTCCCGGTGGTGTCAAAACCTGATTGCCCATAACACTTCGCAGTCAGATAAAAAGTGATTCTGACTGTATCTCTCCATTATGGATGACGTGCGCACCGCTTGTCTTCTCGTTTAGAAGTTCTCTTCAGTGGTCCTTCTCTTCGTCACCCTGACGGTGCGACTCGCGCGCGCCGCCTGTCACCGGCCTGATTTCTTCCAATATAGACGATGTGATGCTTACAAAGTCACGCCCTTAAACAGATACAATAAACTTTTGCGCTTATCAAATTATTTCCGCGGGAGAAGTGATGTCCTCCAGGTCCGAATCCGGCAGTCCCTACCCTCCGTTAAAGGAGACCCTCACCCTGCCGAAAACCGATTTCCCCATGAAGGCCAACCTGCCTCAGAATGAGCCTCTGCGCCTCAAACAATGGGAAGAAAGCAATCTTTACCAGCAAATTCGCGGGTCCCGCAACGGTTCATCCCGCTACCTGCTCCACGATGGCCCGCCCTACGCCAATGGCCCCATCCACCTCGGCCACGCACTCAACAAGTGCCTCAAAGACTTTATCGTCAAATCGAAAACCATGGCAGGCTTCGACGCCCCCTACGTCCCCGGCTTCGACTGCCACGGCCTGCCCATTGAGATCAAAGTAGACGAGCAGTTTGGCCGAAAAAAGCTGGAGATGTCCTCAACCGAATTTCTCCGCGCATGCCGCGAATACGCGCAGAAATATGTGGACCTCCAGACCAGCCAGTTCGTCCGCCTGGGCGTCTTCGGGCGCTGGGATGATCCCTACCTCACCATGTCCAAACCATACGAGGCCAAAACGCTCGAAATCTTCTATCGCTTCTTCGAGCAGGGCTTCGTCTACAAAGGACTCAAGCCGGTCTACTGGTGCATCCACGACAAAACCGCCCTCGCCGACGCCGAAATCGAATACGAGATGCATACCAGCCCCAGCGTGTATGTGAAATACATCCTCACCAGCGATCCGGCGGCACTTGACGCTGCCCTGGCTGGGAAAAGCGTCTCCACCATCATCTGGACCACCACCCCCTGGACGCTACCCGCCTCCCTCGCCGTCGCCTTCCATCCCGAACTCGACTACGTCGCCCTCGAGCACGACGGGCAGACCTACATCGTCGCCGAAGCGCTCGCCGCCTCAGTTCGTGAAAACTGCAAGCTCCAGGAGGCAAAAGAAATCACCCGCTTCAAAGGAGAGAAACTCGAGCGCGCCACCTTCCAGCATCCGTTTCTCGACCACAGCATCCTCGGCGTGCTCGCCGACTATGTCACCACCGAACAGGGCACCGGCGCCGTCCATACCGCTCCCGCCCACGGTGCCGACGACTTCTATACCGGAGCAAAGTACGGCCTCGACCAGACCTGCAACGTAGACAACGCCGGCCGCCTCCGCAACGGACTGCCCGAGTACGACGGCCTCACCGTCTTCAAGGCCAACGGGCCCATCATCCAGCTGCTTGAATCCCGCGGCGTGCTCATGGGCCGCACCGACATCTATCACTCCTACCCGCACTGCTGGCGCTGCCACAAGCCCGTCATCTTCCGCGCGACGGAGCAGTGGTTCATCGCCATTGACACACCAATGGGCGAAACCACTTTCCGCCAGCGCGCGCTCGACCAGATCCGCAAGAACATCCAATGGGATCCCGCCTGGGGCGAAGACCGCATCGCCAACATGATTGAGACCCGCCCCGACTGGTGCATCTCACGCCAGCGCATCTGGGGCGTACCCATCGCCGTCTTCCTCTGTAACAAGTGCCACGAGCCGCTCAAAGATCCGGCGCTCAACCGTGCCATCCTGACCCTGGTCGAAAAAGAAGGCATTGACGCATGGCACACCCGCAAAGTCGAACAGCTTCTCCCCGCCGCAACAAAGTGCCCTTGCGGCAGCACAGACTTCCGCAAGGAAATGGACATTCTCGACGTCTGGTTTGACTCCGGCGTGAGCTGGCACGCCGTCCTGGACGCCGAGCCAGGACTCGCCCCACCCGCCGATCTCTACTTCGAGGGCGGCGATCAGTACCGCGGCTGGTTCCACACCGCTCTGCTCACCTCCGTTGCCGTCAGCGAGAAACATCAGGCCCCTTACCGCATGGTTGGCACCTCTGGTTGGACCCTCGACGAGCAGGGCCGCGCCATGTCCAAATCACTCGGCAACGTCGTAGACCCGGTAGATATCGCCAACCGCCTCGGCGCCGAAATCGTCCGCCTCTGGGTCGCTTCCGTGGACTTCCGCGAAGACGTCTCCGCCAGCGAAAACCTTATGCAGCGCATCGCGGACAATTACCGCAAGCTGCGCAACACCTTCCGTTTCCTGCTCGGCAACCTGAACGGCTTCCATCCCGCCGAGCACGCCGTGCCTTATAACGATCTGCTGCCGCTCGACCAGTACATGCTGGCCCGCACCCGCGAACTGGTCGAAAAAATCTGCGGCGTAGACGGCAGGGGCGGCTGGTACGGCGACTTCCAGTTCCATCGCGCCTACCACGCCATCAACGAGTTCTGCATCGTGGACCTGAGCGCCATCTACCTCGACGTGCTCAAGGACCGCATGTACACCTTCGCGCCCTCCAGCATCGCGCGCCGCTCCGCCCAGACCGTGCTCTGGAAAATCGCCGAAGCGCTCGTCCGCATGGTCGCCCCGGTCCTCAGTTTTACCGCCGACGAAGTCTGGCAATACCTGCCGCACATAAAAGGACGTCCGGCCAGCGTGCACCTGGCGCATTTCCCAAAACCAGACGAGATTGCGCCGCCTGCTCCTTTGCTGCTTGCAGACTGGGAGAAGCTCTTCGCCGTCCGCGATGAAGTATTGAAGAGCCTGGAGGCCGACCGCAAGGCAGGAAAAATCGGCAAAGCACTTGAAGCCAAGGCCATCGTCACAACAAACGCAGAAACCGCAGCCGTACTCCATAAATACGAATCCAGCCTGAAAGAACTCTTCAATGTCTCTCAGGCAGAAATCAGGGCCCACTCAGCGGAAACCATCGAAGTGGCAACTCTTCCCGCCGACGGCAACAAATGCGAGCGTTGCTGGAACTACATGCTCGACGTGGCCGCCTTCGGCCCATGGCCCAACGTCTGCGGACGCTGCGCCAGCGCCCTCGAACAGATGGGCTACAAACAAACGGTGGGAGTATAAAGAAATTCCCGCCCTTGTACCGGCAGAATTTTTTCCGTTTTGTCATCCTGAGTGGAGCGCCCGAAAGGAGCGAAAAATCGAAGGACCTGCATCGCAACGCGATGCCATTTGAAATCCTGATCCAACAAATCAAGGAAACCGCTGACAGGCGCGAAGCGCCGCCAACAGCTTGCGAAACAAGCGCTAACTGCTAACCCCTGACTACTGATATGAACAAAGACCGCCGTGGCTACCTCCTCCTCATCGCCGCCCTTATCATCGCCCTCGACCGCTGGACAAAGGTCCTCGTCACCCGCCACATCCCCGAAGGGGAGATGCGAAACGTCGTCCCCGGATGGTTCTGGATCTCGCACGTCCTCAACCCCGGCGCGGCCTTCAGCCTCTTCGCTGACTCGTCCTCACCCGAACACACCCGCTGGCTGCTTATCGGCTTTTCTCTCCTCGCCGCCATCGCCGTCTTCGCCTATCTCGTAGCCAGGGCCCGCCGCTTCACCCTCACCAACTTCGCGCTGGCCCTCGTCCTGGGAGGAGCCATCGGCAACGCCTGGGACCGCATCCGTTACGGCGTCGTCACCGACTTCTTCATGGTCAACCTCCACTTCGGCCACTGGAGCTACCACTGGCCCGACTTCAACCTCGCAGACTCAGCCATCACCTGCGGCGCCGTCCTCATCCTGCTCGACTCTCTCTTCAAAAACAATCAAAGGGCTGCCTGAACTCCGGCTTCGGAATTCGGGCTGTCAATCCCCCTCCCCGCCCTTCCTTCTCGTAACTCCTTGATTCCACTAGATACTCGTTTCAACAACTATCTGCCGATAATTTCTCTCCTGAATGCTATTCTGGAAACTGAGCAGAAAAAATCACGAAAGGAACTCGGCTTTCCTGGGCCCGCGGATGTTCTTCAGCTTTAACAGGGTTCGTAAGGCATGTCGTTTCTGCGGGTTTAGCCACCGAGGTAAAGAAACATTTGTCGAAAAGCAGGGCCCCTTCCAGGCTCTGGACAGCGTGCTTTTTCAGGTTGAATCAAAGGCGCACACCTACGTATCCCCCGTAAGTGATTGAAAACACTAGGGGCACATTAAATACTTCAGAATCAGCAACTTAGAGGGGGATGATCCCCCTCTAAGTTATTGAAAAATATACAAAACAGAAACCCACCGGGGGAGGGGGTCCTCTCCCGCCGCGCCTTATAATCAAAATGGCACTTCCCATACATATTTGCCTGGGGCGCACTGTATTGACTGACCAGATCATCATCCGCGGAGCGCGGGTCCATAACCTCAAAAATATTGACTGCGATATTCCGCACGGCAAGCTCACCGTCATCTCCGGCGTCTCAGGTTCGGGCAAGTCCTCGCTGGCCTTCGACACCATCTACGCCGAAGGCCAGCGCCGCTACGTCGAGTCCCTCTCCGCCTACGCCCGCCAGTTCCTGGAGCGTATGGAAAAACCCGACGTGGACCTGATAGACGGCCTCGCCCCGGCCATCGCCATCAAGCAGAAGAACTCCACCCGCAATCCCCGGTCCACCGTTGCGACAGCAACCGAAATCTACGACTACATGCGCCTGCTCTACGCGCGCTGCGGCACCGTCCACTGCATCATCTGCAACGGCATCGTCAAGCGCGACACTGTGGACGAAATCGCCACCGCCATCCTGGCCCTGGGCGAAGGCACACGCCTCCATGCGCTCTTCCCCGTGCAACAGCCCCAGGCCCAGCCCGTATCTCCCGCGCCGGAAGCGAAACCAAAGCGCGGTCGCAAAACAAAAGCGGAAAACCCGGCAGAGTCCCCGCTCACCGATGCACTTAAAGAGCGCCTCACAGACCTGCGCAAGCGCGGATTCAACCGCCTCTATCAGAACGGCAGTATCTATGAGTTCTCCACGCCCGAGTCGTTGCTCGAAATCAACTTCGCACTGCCCGTCTACGTCCTCGTAGACCGCATCGTAGTCAGCGCCGATAACCGCGCTCGTATCGTGGATGCCGCAGAAATCGGCTACCGCGAGTCCGGCGAAATCGTCTTCGAGATTGTCCCCCGCGACTCCGGCTCGCCACAAAGAGAACACCTCCGCTTCTCCGCCGCCTTCGAATGCAAGACCTGCCATCGCCCCTACAAAGAACCGGAACCGCGCCTCTTCTCCTTCAACAACCCCTTCGGAGCGTGCCCGCGCTGCCAGGGCTTCGGCAATACTATTGACTTCGACCTCGACCTCATCATCCCGGACAAGTCGAGGACCCTCGACGAAGGCGCCATTGACCCATGGACCCGCCCCAAGTACCGCACCTACTTCACTGAGCTGAAGCGCGCCGCAAAGCAGCACGGTATTCCCATGGATGTGCCATGGTTTGACCTCACGCCCGATCAGCAGTCGTTCGTGCTCGACGGTCACGGCGACTTCCTCGGCGTCCATGGCTTCTTCGAACTCCTGGAGCGGAAAAAATACAAGCTGCACGTCCGCGTCATGCTCAGCAAGTATCGCGGATACGCACCCTGCCCGGAATGCAAAGGCCAGCGCCTCCGCGCCGAAGCGCGCGCCGTCCGCATCGCTGGAAAGAACATCTGCGACGCTGCGGCCCTCACCATCAGCGATGCCAACCGCTTCTTCTCCGCGCTCGAATTGACGCCCATGCAGGAAGAAATCGCCGGCAGCGTGCTCAAGGAAATCCGCCAGCGCCTGCACTTCCTCGATGCCGTCGGCCTCGACTACCTGACGCTCGATCGCCTCGCCTCCACTCTCTCCGGAGGCGAATCGCAGCGCATCCAGCTTGCCACCTCGCTCGGCTCGCAGCTCGTCGGCGCTCTCTATGTGCTCGATGAGCCGTCCATCGGCCTGCACACACGCGACACGGCCAGACTCATTCGCATCCTCGAAGACCTGCGCGACCTCGGCAACACCATTCTCGTCGTCGAGCATGACCCCGACGTCATCCGCTCCGCCGACTACCTGCTCGACCTCGGCCCCGGCGCTGGCGAATTCGGTGGCCGTCTGCTCGCCGCCGGAACAGTCGAAGAAGTCGAGCGCAACCCTGACTCCCTCACCGGGAAATACCTCAACGGACATCTCTCCATCCCCGTTCCCACGCGCCGCCGAGAACCGGGAAAAGAGTGGCTCCGCCTGCGCGGCGCACGCTCCCACAACCTCAAAGGCGTAGACGTGGACATTCCCCTGAACATGCTCGTCTGCATCACCGGCGTCTCCGGCTCCGGCAAATCCACGCTTGTACACGATGTCCTCTACCGCGCCGTCGCCCACTCACTCGGCAAAGGCGAAGGCGCCGATCCGACCAACCTCTTCAAAGAACTGAAGGGCACCGAGCGCCTCAATGACATCGTCCTCGTAGATCAGAGCCCCATCGGCCGTACGCCACGCTCCAACCCGGTCACATACATCAAGGCCTTCGACGCCATCCGCGAGCTGTTCGCCGCGCAGCCCGAGGCGCAACGTCGCGGCTACTCTGCCGGACACTTCTCCTTCAATGTCCCTGGTGGACGCTGTGATGTCTGCGAAGGCGATGGCACCGTCACCGTCGAAATGCAATTCCTGGCCGACGTGGAGCTGCCCTGCGAAGAGTGCCACGGCACGCGTTACAAAGCCACCACGCTTGAAATCAGATACAAAGGCAAGAGCATTCATGAGGTGCTGAACCTCACCGTAAAGGAAGCGCTCCGCTTCTTCTCCGGACAACCAAAGATACAGGAAAAACTCGCCGTCCTCGATGAAGTTGGCCTGGGCTATGTTCGCCTCGGCCAGTCCGCCACCACGCTCTCCGGCGGCGAGGCACAGCGCGTCAAGCTGGCTGCGCATCTCGGAACCGTCCGCGCCAGCACCAGGAGTCGCGTGCTTTACATCCTCGACGAGCCAACCACCGGCCTTCATTTCGACGACGTAAGCAAGCTCCTTACCGCCTTCCGGAAGCTCATAGATGGCGGCGGCTCTCTTCTGGTCATCGAGCACAATCTCGACGTAATCAAGTCCGCCGACTGGATCATTGACCTCGGCCCTGAAGGTGGCTCCAAAGGCGGCCAGATAGTCGCCACCGGAACACCCGAACAGATCACGCAAAATGGACTTTCTCACACCGGGTACTGGCTGGCAAGAGTGCTCTCATCCCGCACAAGCGCGCGTCCAAAAGAGAAAGCAGAAAGCGAAGTAGCAGTATGAAGTTGTGCCGCAAAACACCTCTCATCCTGAGCGGAGGCGCGCAGCGCCGCAGTCGAAGGACCTGCATTTTCCTCCTTTTCATCGCATTCCTGAGCATTTTTCCGTGGCCCACTGCTGCACACGCCCAATCCGCCCCACTTCCCCCGGGAACAAGCCTCGACGAGCCATCCAACAACTCCGGCCCGCTCGCCAAAGTCGAAGAAGCCATCTCTGCCAAAGACTTCGATCAGGCAAAGGACCTGCTCGACCCCTATATCTCCGCGCATCCCAGCGACGCGCGCGCCCTGTTTGACCGTGGGTTTATCGAAGACTCTCAGGAGCGCGACGAAGCAGCCGCCAGCTACTATCAGAAGGCCATCGCCGCCAACCCAAAGCAATTTGAATCGCGCCTCGCCCTCGGTCTGCTCCTCGCCCGCCAGGGCAAGCAGCAGGACGCACGCGAGCAGCTCAAGGCCGCGATCCAGCTTGGGCCAAACCCGCCCAATCCGTCCGCCAAAGCGCAGGCCTTCCGCGCCCTCGCCCAGTTAGACCGCAACAGCGACCCCGATGCCGCCAAACAGGCTCTGATTCAGGCCCTTCAGATCAGCCCCGAGACCCCCGACGACATCCTCCTGATAGGCGAAATTGCTGAAGCTGAAGGCGACCTGCCCTCCGCCGAAACCGCTTACCGCCGCTCCCTCCAGCGCCAGCCCGAGTCATCAGCCGCCACCGCCGGCCTGGCCCATGTCCTGATCGCCCAGAAAAAATTCTCTGACGTCGAACCGCTCATCAAAACCGCTCTCAGCCGCGACCCCGACGATCCCGCCCTGAACACCCAGCTTGCTCTCGTCCTTAATGCCGAAGGCAAGCAGTCGGAAGCCATCAGCGTGCTTGAAAAGCTGCACCAGCTCAAACCCGCAGATGCCTCCATCAGCAAAATGCTCGCCGACGCATATACCCAAAGCCAGCCAGACAAGGCCGACGCCATCTATATGCAGCTTCTGAGTGCCTCGCCCAATAGTCCCGGCCTGCTCGCGGCCCATGGAGACGCCCTCGTTCGCCAGCAGAAATACGCAGAGGCCATGCCCGTCCTGCAAAAGGCCGTTCAACTCAATCCCAGTGACGGAAACGCCTGGAGCGGCCTCGCCTTCGCCGCCTCTCAGCAGCATCAGTACCAGCTTGTGCTCGATTCTCTTTCCGCCAGATCAAAATATCTCGAAGAAACTCCTGCTACCTATTTTCTTTGGGCAACAGCTTACGATAATCTTCATCACACAAAGCAGGCGGCCGATTATTACAAAAGATTTCTGGCCGCTGCCAACGGACAATTTCCTGACCAGGAGTGGCAGGCAAAACATCGGTTGATTGCTCTTGGTTACAAGTAGTCCATAGCGTTCCCGTGGCGCCGTAAGGAGGTGCTCCATGAGGTCTCTAGCCGTCATAGCAGCAACGCTTCTCCTCCTTCCGTGTAGCCACCTCCGCGCAGCCACGGAGAAGATCCCCGACCCGCAGGCCCTTCAGCAATTGGAATTGAAGGCCGACCACGCCTCACCCAAAGAACAGTGCTTCCTCTACGCAGAAATCGTCCACGACATGACAGAAATCGCCGGACAGGAGTTCTCCAATGGAAACTTCGCCCAAGCCTCTCAGACGCTCAAAAGCATCCAGGCCTACGCGCAGAAGATTCAGATGAACATGGCCGACGACACAAAGAAGCTCAAGAACGCCGAGATACTGATGCGTCACACGGCCTTCCGGCTGAATGAAATCCTGCACAGCGCCTCACTCGATGACCGCCCCACTCTCGAATCCACGCTGAAGCAGTTGGACAAAGTACAGTCAGAACTGATGATGCAGGTCTTTAAGCACTAGTCATAAAAGAACACAGTGGCTGATTTTTATCAGCCGGAGCGGAGCGAAGGACCCGCTTTTTCTTCGCATGATAAAGAAAGCTGGCACACTACGGTTCTGTTGAGCACTCTATGTGCTCTCCCGCAAGCAAATCCATCCGGCAGTCATTCCGAGTTAAGAAATCGCAAAGCGCGGAATTTCCGCTCCCGCAACCTCGGGCTTCACAACAGGGACGTCCGCTTTTACGTAGGCAATTTTGCCGGCGGCAATCTCTTCCTGCGCAATGCGGCAGGCCTTGCTGGACTTGGTTGAAACCAGCGGGGTTGATCCGTTCTGCAATTGACGGGCACGGCGAGCGGCCACCAGAACATAGCGGAAGTTGCTGTCGAAGGTCTGTTCCACACTCATTGCCTGGTCCTCCAAAGGGCTTACAGTTTGGCGGTTTCTGGCGCAAGCAGTCCAAAAGCGGCAAGCACCGGCCTTACTCGCTCATCCGCATTCTGCTGTCGGCAACCCTCTGCCAGTTTCACCAGCCGCTCTTCTTCCGGGCCAGGCCTGCGGCCTTCCCGCCGGAGACGCTCGCTGGTAACAATGGCCAGAAGCTCCTCTTCTGCCCGGGCCAGAACATCGTTGACCAGAATATAGCCGTATTCGCGGTAATTCTCAATCTCCCGTTTTGCTTCCGCCAGCCGCCGCTCAATCACATCTTCCCGCACGCTGCCTTCTGCCCGGCTTCGATTGCGCAGCCGCGTCGCCAGAACATCCGGGCTGGGCGGCATCACAAAAATGCTCACGGCATCCGGCACCCGCTGCCGCACCTGGGCCGCACCTTTCACATCAATGTCCAGCAGCAGGTCTTTTCCATGGGCCGTGGCTTCGGCCAATGAGCGCCGCGCCGTGCCATAGTAGTTCCCAAAAACATCTGCATGCTCCAGGAACTCGTCCTTCTCGACCATTCGCTCAAACCCTTCGCGCGTGATGAAGTGATACTCCCGCCCGTCCTCTTCCGATCCTCGCGGAGCACGCGTCGTGTACGAAACAGAAAACTCCAGGTTGTCCACTAGCGAACGAATCTGGTTCACTAGCGTGGATTTGCCTGATCCCGAAGGCGCCGAAATGATGAATAAAATGCCTGCCAATTTTCCTGACCTGATTAAGAAAGTCTTTGTTCCGTTCTCTTATACAGCGCCTAACAGGAGCGACCATAAACCCGGCTCTCCGCCAGCAGCAATGGCTCGCGAAGCGAGGGCTGCCCTGATGGCAAGTCACTGCAGATTCTGCACCTGCTCCCTTGCCTTCTCAATCTCCGACTTCATCCCCAGCCCGATCTCCGTAATCTTTGCACCATTGCCGGAAAGCCCGCTCGTTTTCGACAACAGTGTATTTGCCTCGCGATTCATCTCCTGTAACAAAAAGTCGAGCTTCTTCCCAATCTCGCCTCCCTGGTCCAGCAGTGACTCGAAATGCGCAATATGCGTCCGCATCCGCGCAATCTCTTCCTCTACATCGCTGCGCTCCACCAGAATCGCTGCTTCCTGCAAAATGCGCTCGCGGTCAAAGCTGGCGCCCGCCATCTCTTCCAGACGCTGACTCAGCCGGTCAAAATACGCCTTCTGCACGTCCTCCCGGAAGTTCGCCACCTGGTCCACATACTCGCCCATCCGTTTCAGCCCTTTGCGTAATTCATCGGCAAGGGCTTGCCCTTCGGCAGCGCGCATCGTATTCAGTGCAGCGATCAGTCCGTCCATCTGCTGCATCACGGACTCTTCCACCGCCGCCATCTCTTCTTCCGTGTTGCGCGTATCTCCAGTCAGCACGCCCGGCAGACGAAAAATGGCATTCAGGTCCGGCTCGCCGGAAAGTCCATGCTGCGCAGCCGCATTTCGAAATGCCGCCACATACGCCGCAATAATGCTGGCATCGTATTGCGCTTCGGCCTTCACACTGCGGTCCATCGAGAGCGTCGCTTCCACATGCCCGCGGGCCAGCTTTTCTTTCAGCACCTTGCGCAGCCGCATTTCCAGTGTCTCCGTCCCCGACGGAAGCCGCAAATGAAGATCAAGAAAACGATGGTTTACGCTCTTCAGACTCAGCGTGTAACCCAGCGCGTCAGAAAGACGCACAGACACGCGCGCAAACCCCGTCATGGAAAAGACTTTTGCTGGATTCATATCTTCGTCATCCACACACTACTGCAATGCAGCAGCAGGTTCGTCCATAAACTGCAACTGGTACAGCTTTTGATAGGTCGGCGAAATCCGCAACAATTCCTCATGCGGCCCAATCGCCGTAAGCCGCCCATGCTCAATCACCGCAATGCGATCGGCCCTACGCACGGTAGAAAGCCGATGCGCAATTACCACCACCGTACGCCCCTGCATCAGGTTGCTCAGCGCCGCCTGCACCAGCGCTTCACTCTCAGTATCGAGCGCGGAAGTGGCCTCATCCAGAATCAGCACAGGCGCATTCTTCAGAATCGCGCGCGCAATCGCCAGCCTCTGCCGCTCTCCGCCTGAAAGCCGAAAGCCCTTTTCTCCAATGATGGTGTTGTACCCATCCGGCATCCGCATAATAAAGTCATGCGCCAGCGCCGCCTTCGCCGCCTCTTCCACACGATGCATCCCTACATCCGGCTGCCCATAAGCAATGTTGTTGCGCACCGTGTCGTTAAACAGGATCGTCTCCTGCGTAACCTTCCCGATCTGGTCCCGTAACGAGCGCACACTCACATCGCGCAGATCATGCCCGTCAATCAGAATCCGCCCCGAGGTCACATCAAAAAAGCGCGGAATCAGGTTCACCAGCGTTGATTTCCCTGCACCACTCGGTCCTACCAGCGCCACCACCTCGCCGCGCCGAATCTCCAGATTGATGTCGAACAGGACCTGCTTCTCTCCCTCATCATCGTGGTACGAAAAATTCACGTTCTCCAGCCGGATCGAATCCTGAAATCCCTTCAGCACGTAGGCACGATGTTTCTCCACCAGCTCATCCTGCGCATCCATAAAGTTGAAGATCGCCGATGATGCACCCAGCGCCTGCTGAAAATTGTTATAGAAAATCGCAAACCGCCGCACCGGATCGTACAGTTTGAACAGCGCCACAATGAACGCAAAGAACGTGCCTTCCGTCATTGCCCCGCTTTTTATCTGCCCGCGTCCGACCAGCAGCAGCAGCGCAATCGCAATCGCCCCAATCGAATCCATCAGCGGAGAGCTGATCGCCTGCGCCCTCACCGACCGCAGATTCGCCTTCAGCAGCCGCCGCGCCGCATCCCGGAAGCGAAGCAGCTCCCAGAATTCCATATTGAAGGCCTTCACGATGCGGTTGCCGGTAATCGTCTCATGCAGAATGTTCTGTATCTCTGCCAGCCGGTCCTGTCCCTTCCGCGTCGTCTGCCGCACATCGCGCCCAATGCGCCGGATCGAGCCAATCACAATCGGCACAAAGATCAGCAACGCCCACGCCAGCTTGCCCCCAAGCGCAATCACCACGCCCATGGTGAAGATCAGCGTAAACACCTGCTGCAAAAATTCCGACAGTACAGATGACATGGCATACTGCACCCGCTCCACATCGTTAATCAGCGTGGAAAGCAGCGTGCCCGTCGCATGTTTCTGGAAGAACGAAACCGACCGCCGCAAAATGGCTTCGTACAGATCATCACGCAGGTCCGTAATCATTCCGAACCCGGCATAATTCACCAGATACGTTCCCGTATAGTCGCAGATGCTTTTCAGCAGCGTAGACGCCACCAGCGCAAATGCCACAATGGTCCACTCATTATGAAAGTAGTGGGGAACAAACTGTTGAAGTGTGAACTGGTAGTGTGTGCCTGGAACTCGGTAAAGAAGTATCTTCTGGCCAGCGCCGCCCGGGTTCAGTACGTGATCAAAGATCGGCTTGACCAGAAGCACCCGGAACGCCTCCAGCCCCCCAACCGCCGCCATCAAAACAATGGAGGCCAGCGCCTGCCACCAGTAATGGCGCACATAAAACAGCAGACGCAGGATGCGCTTCATTCAGGTATCATACCTGCCTGCCGAAATTCTTCCATCCAGTTATTTTACCGCCCGCTCCTTTTCAATCTTCAAAACGCGCTGTTCTAAGATGAATGGCATGAGCACCGCGACCGAAAAGCTGCGGCTGAGCGAAATTTCCCCGCGCATCATCCAGTCTGAAATCCGCTCCATGACCGTCGAATGCGACCGCCTCGGCGGAGTAAACCTAGCCCAGGGAGTCTGCGATACCGAGATCCCCTCCCCGGTCGTCCAACACGCCATTCAGGCCATCCGCGATGGCCACAACATCTACACGCGCCTCGACGGTATCGCCCACCTGCGCTCCGCAATCGCCCGCAAGCTCGCGCAATACAATAAAATCCACGCCGATCCGGAATCTGAAATTCTCGTCACCTCCGGCGCAACCGGGGCCCTCTACGCCACCTGCCTTGCGCTCTTGGATCCAGGCGACGAAGTCATCCTCTTCGAACCGTTCTACGGATACCATGTCAATACGCTGCTCAGCCTTCGCGTCCAGCCCCAGCCCGTGCCGCTGGCCATGCATACATGGCAGATTGATTTCGACGCCCTCCGCTCTGCCATCACACCTCGCACCCGCGCCATTATCGTTAACTCGCCCTCAAATCCCTGCGGAAAAGTCTTCACCCGTCACGAGCTCGAGCAGATCGCATCACTGGCCGAAGAGCACGACCTCTTCATCCTCACTGACGAGATCTACGAATACTTCCTCTTCGATGGCACAGAACACATCTCCCCCGCGTCACTTCCCGGAATGGCCGAACGCACCATCACCATCTCCGGTATCTCCAAGACCTTCAGCATCACCGGATGGCGCATCGGCTATCTCGCCGCCCACAAACGATGGCTTGGCCCCATCGGCTACTTCCACGACCTTACCTACGTCTGCGCCCCCTCGCCCTTCCAGTACGGTGCCGCTGCCGGACTCACCGAACTTCCCGACAGCTTTTATCAAGGCCTCTCCGCCGAATATCAGGCCAAACGAGACATGCTCTGCAGCGCACTCTCCGATGCCGGACTCACCCCATCCGTTCCACGAGGAGCATATTATGTGCTGGCCGACGTAAGCCGCGTCCCCGGCGCTACCGCCCGCGAAAAGGCCCGCAACCTGCTCGCCGCTACCGGAGTCGCAGCCGTCGCCGGCACTGCATTCTTCAGCGCCGGACGCGGCGAAAATCTGCTCCGTTTCTGCTTCGCCAAAAAAGAGGATGACCTCCGCCGCGCCTGCCATCTGCTGCAACACTTTCAGCCATAACAAACCCGATGCAACCACTGGGACCAAACACGGGTGTCCCCACGTCTCGCAGAGATGTGGAATACACCACCCCACCCGCTCCAACCCAAAATTCAGCATCATACCCTGTGGAGTAAAACAGGAGCATATGGAAGACATCATTACCGTTGCCACCTTCACTGAACCTCTCGAAGCGGAAATGTCAAAGTTGCGCCTCGAGTCCGCGGGCATCGAAGCCTTCCTTGCGGGAGAAAATGCCCGCATCATGGAGCCAGGCCTCGGCCCCCTCCAGCTTCAGGTCAACGTAGCCGATGAAGCCGACGCACGCGCCATCCTCGCCGACCCAGGTACCGGAGACACCCACGTCCCCGCTCCAGATGTAAATATGTCGTAATACGAGATAATCGTGATACGATACATTTATGGTATCTGCTACCCCGCAGTTGGCCCCTGTTCCACGCAAAACGTCCGGCACCAATACCAGGTCTGCCGGCCTGAGCGTTGAGCAGTTCCAGCGCCTCGCTGAGTTCCGCTTTCAGTTGCGCCGTTTTCTGCACTTCAGCCATCTGGCGGCAGAAAGCGCAGGCGTCCGGCACCAGCAGTATCAGTTGCTCCAGTGCGTCTATGGAATGCCAGGGGAGCTGGACCCCACCATCGCCAATGTTGCGGCCCGCATGCTGCTCAAGCACAACAGTGCAGTGGAACTCGTGGACCGCACCATCGAGCAAGGTCTGCTGCGCCGTTGTCCGGACCCGACAGACCATCGCCGTATCCTGCTGCGTGTCACCCCACTGGGCGAGCGCATTTTGGCATCACTTGCCGACTACCACCTGCAGGAACTCGAGCAGGCCGGGCCGGAGCTGATCCGCGCCCTGCGCCGCGTGGTGAGCATGAAACAAACTTCAAATGGAAAAAGGCCATCAACGCAATGAGTGCTCCAGGCAAGACCGGGCATCCTGACCGAAACATCTCTGCTTTTCGTTCGCATCTCCGCGACTTCACTGCAGATTCCCGCATGCTCGTCCTCAGCGGCCTCGCCCTCGTTCTGGGCGCGGCCGGAGCAGCGCTGGCATATCTGCTTCTGCATCTGATTTACGTTGCTACCAACCTTTTCTACTTCCACCACCTGAGCTGGCAGTTCATTTCTCCAGCTGCGAACCATCTCCACTGGCTGGCCGTCTTTATTCCCATCATCGGCGGCATCATGATCGGGTTCATGGCCCGTTATGGCTCTGACAAAATCCGCGGTCACGGAATGCCGGAAGCCATCGAGGCCATCCTCATCAACGGTGCAAAAGTAGATGGCAAAGTGGCCTTCTTCAAGCCGCTTTCTGCCGCCATCGCCATCGGTTCCGGTGGCCCGTTCGGCGCGGAAGGTCCAATCATCATGACCGCGGGCTCCGTCGGATCGCTTCTCGGCCAGCTCTTCAAACTCAGCGATGCCGAACGCACCACCATGCTCGTCGCCGGCGCCGCTGCCGGTATGACCGGTGTCTTTTCCACCCCGCTCTCGGCCGTGCTGCTCGCCGTCGAGCTGCTTCTCTTCGAGTGGAGACCGCGCAGCCTCGTTCCCGTGGCCGTCGCCGCCACCACTGCGGGGGTCCTCCGCCGCCATCTGCTCGGTCCAGGCCCGCTCTTTCCCATGCCGCTCTACAGCATGACCGTTGAGCCGCGCATGGTCCTCGCCGCTCTCGTACTTGGCCTTTTAGGCGGAGTCGCTGCCCTGGCCCTCAGCCGCGCCGTCTACGCCAGCGAAGACTTTTTTGAAGAGCACCTGCCCGTCCACTGGATGTGGTGGCCCGCCATCGGTGGCGTCGTCATCGGTATCGGCGGCCTCATCTTCCCCCGCGCCCTCGGTACCGGATATGACGTCATTGACTCACTCATCTCCGGCAATACAGCATGGCAGTTGATCGCGGGCATCCTCATCGTAAAGAGCATCATCTGGGCCTTTTCCCTCGGCTCCGGGACCTCCGGCGGTATCCTTGCCCCTCTGCTCATGATCGGCGGAGCACTCGGCGCCCTTCTCGGCCACGGTCTGCCCTTCATTCAGATCGGCGCTTGGCCGCTGGTAGGCATGGCCGCCGTGCTCTCCGGCGCCATCGGCTGCCCGCTCACCGCCGCCGCCCTCAGCATGGAACTCACACACAACTACGGGCTGATGCTTCCCCTTCTGGCCGCTTCCGTTGCCGCGCACGCCTTCACCGTGCTCTTCCAGAAACGCTCTATCCTCACCGAGCGACTCAGCCGCCGCGGCTATCACCTCAGCCGCGAATACAGCGTCGATCCGCTGGAGATCATGACCGTCTCTCAGGTCATGCGCTCCAACGTCGTGGCCCTCCCCGCCGATGCACGCGTCGCCGACGCAAAGCGCTGGATTGAAGACCGCAGGTCTCCCGACAAGACACCCGAGCCCGGCGACATGCGCAGCCGCCGCGGACAAAGGCTCTACCCCGTTGTGGATGAAAGCGGAAAACTCGCTGGCATCGTCACCCGCCGTATGCTTGAGTACTTCGCCGAGAGCCACGATCCGAATCTTTCCCTGCCCTTCACCCAGGCTGAGGTCGCATACCCTGACGAAACTCTGCGCGCCGTAGCCGAACGCATGGCTACCCTCCGTATCTTTGCTCTTCCCGTCGTCGTACAGGGCACAGGAAAGGTCGTCGGTATTCTTTCCCTCGAAGACATGTTGCAGGCCCGCTTCCGTTCCCACGAGCGCGAAACCAGGCTCGAACGCGTCCGCCGCCTCAGAATGCCCTTCCGTGCCGCGCGCCTCAACCAGACCACGGAGGGCCTGGAAACCGCGCCTTAAATGAAATTCACAAACATTCCACCAGCGCGTCTGCGAGTTCTTTGCCTTGCGCAAGCAAGACAAAGAACATCAGCAAAAACTGGCCTGCATTACTGCTATTCTGAGCCAGGCGAAGAATCCAATACGTCAGACAACAAATTTGCCAATGGCTTCTAATCCCCAGAAATCCAAAAACTCGCATCCCCTCATCCCGGGAGAAATAGCCTGCGACCTAACCCATCAGGAAAGAATCTGATTCTCAGAACATAAAATCGGTATATGCTCCGGAAACTCCAGCCTCTCTTCCCTTACCTGCGCCGTTACCGCAGAGGATTCTTCTGGGGCGGGGTCTCCGTTGTCCTCAGCAATCTCATCTGGATCTTCTTCCCTCAGGTCATCCGCATCGCCATTGATGACCTGAACCACGGCGTCACGGAAAAGAAAATCTGGCTATACGCCGGTCTGCTCGTGGCCGTTTCGCTCGCCAAAGGCGTTTTCCTGTTCCTCACCCGCTGGATCATCATCGGCCTCTCACGCGACATCGAGTTTGACCTGCGCAACGATCTCTTCCTCCAGCTCGAAAAGCAGTCCACCGCCTACTATCAGCAGCATCGCACCGGCGACATCATGGCTCGCATGACCAACGATCTGAACGCCGTCCGCATGCTGCTCGGCCCGGCCATTATGTATAGCGCCAACACTCTGCTGTTCTCCATCGGAGCGCTGTACTTCCTCCTCAGGATCAGCCCCTTCCTCACTTTGGTCGCACTCGTGCCCCTGCCGCTCGCCAGTGTGCTGGTACAAACCATGGGCCGCAAAATCCATGAGCGCTTCGAGCGCATCCAGGCCATGTACTCTGACATCTCGGCCCAGGCGCAGGAAAACTTCTCCGGGGCCCGCCTGGTCCGCGCCTTCGCTCAGGAAGAAGCGCAGATCGCTGCTTTCGAAAAGTCGAACCAGGAATACATCCGGCGCGGCCTCCGCCTCGTGCAGCTCATGGGCATGCTGTGGCCCACCCTTGAATTTATTCTCGGCCTCGCCCTCGCCATCACTCTCCTCGTCGGCGGACACGAAGTCCTCTCGCACCGCATCAGCGTCGGTGATTTCGTGGCCTTTAACACCTACATGCTCATGCTCACATGGCCTGTCATCGCCCTCGGCTGGGTCGTCAATCTGGTCCAGCGCGGCACCGCGTCAATCGTGCGCATTGACGAACTGCTAAAGGCAAAGCCAACGATTGATGACCGCGACGCCGACCGCTCCATCCCACAGGACGCAAAGCTGCGCGGCGAAATTGAGTTCCGCAATCTAAGCTTTTCTTACGAAGGCGAGAATGGCCGACCCATCCAAATACTGCGCGACATCTCGCTCAAAATTCCTGCAGGCAGCAGTCTGGCGCTCGTTGGCCCCACCGGCTCAGGCAAAACAACCCTGGTCAACCTGATGGCCCGCATCTACGACGCCGAACCCGGCAGCATCTTCATAGATGGCCGCCCCATTCGCGAATATCCGCTCGAAGTCCTTCGCGCCAACATCGGCTTTGTCCCGCAGGAGACATTTCTCTTCAGCGAGACCATCCGCGAGAACATCGCCTTTGGCGTGTCCCATGCCACTGAAGAAGAAGTCCTCCGCGCAGCCGAAATCGCCCACATCCGCAAAGAGTTCGAGGAATTTCACCGCGGATTCGAGACCATGATCGGCGAACGCGGCGTTACTCTTTCCGGCGGCCAGAAGCAGCGCTCCTCGCTCGCCCGCGCCATTCTTCGCAATCCAGCCATCCTCATTCTCGATGACGCCCTCGCCAGCGTAGACACTTATACCGAAGAGCGTATCCTCGAAGAACTCCAGCGTGTGATGGAAGGACGTACCACCATCCTCATCTCACACCGCATCTCCACCGTGCGCCACGCCGATCAGATCGCCGTGCTCATCCACGGCCGCATCGCAGAACTGGGTACCCACGAGCAACTGCTCGCCCGCAACGGACACTATGCCAGCCTCTTCCAGAAGCAGCTTCTGGAAGAAGAGCTAGCCGTCACCCGCTGATCTATACCGCCGTCCATCCAGAGGCCCTCACACTCGCTTCGGCCAGCGCTGCAGGCGGCGCATACATCGCCCTCACTTCCGGGTCCTGCGCCACCTGCTGCCATGCTTCGCGAACATTCAGCACACATCGCACAGCTTCCTGAAAACGCTCCGCAGAAGACAGCCGCGATCCCTCAAGACACAGCGCAAACACAGCCGCATAAAACTCTGACAGTGATTTCGCCGGACCGCCCACATCCATGCGCAGACGCGATTGCAGGTGCATCAGAATGTCCAGCACGCGTTTCACTGCAATGCGCCGCGCATGCACGTCTCCCGCTTCGGTCGCGGCAATGGCCTGGTTCAGAAAACGCACCATCCCGTCGTACAACGCAATCACCAGTTCTACAGGATTCATCCCGGCAAGAGACTGCTGCTGATAATTTCTCTTCTGCATGGCCCGCCTCTATCCCTTCTGCTGCCTATAGCCGGTAATGGCGCTGTAGATTTCGTTGATCTGGTTAATCTCCTGCGGAATCTCCGTCAGGATGTAATTGGCCTCGTTCAACTGCGCCGTTAATTGGGCCTTCTTCGTGCTGATCACGGCCTCTTCATTGCTGATGTTCGTCTTTAGCTGCGACTCAACCTGCGAATTCTGCTGGAGCGCGAGGCGAATAGCACCTGTGGTTGAACTGCTCCCCAGGCTGTTCAGCGCTTTTGTAAAGTTGCCGCCAAATGAGGTAAAGTACCCGCTGGGTTGAAGAAAATTCACTACGTCCTGGTAGTTCGTGTCCAGTATGCTGCTCAACGTGTCTGTGTTCAGAGACAAAGTGCCGTCATTGTTCACCGTGATGCCGAGCTGCGTAATGGATGTCACCCCATTCGATAGCCCCGAAGCAAAATTCACAGCACTGCCCGTAGTTGCGTCCGTCAGGTTGCTGCTGTCCACTGCAATTGCGCCAGCTGACCCAGACGTACTGCTGCTCAGGCTCAAAGTTGAACTGCTTCCCGACTGGATGATTGAGGCCGCGACGCCCAGATTGGCCGAGTTGATCGCTGCTGCCAGCCCAGCCAGGTTCGCATTGCTTCCCGTTGGAACATTCACCGTCTGTGCCTGTCCTCCGCCCACGCTGATGGAAATACTGCCGGAAAGCGTGTCCGAGCTGCCGACCGAAGAACTGGTTGCAGCCGCATTGGCGGGTTGAATGTAAGCCAGCGCCGACTGAAGCGAAGACTGCAAGGTTGCCAGCGTAGGATTGCCAAACAAAGGCTCAGGATTCCCGCTTGCGTCTCTGCCCTCCTGCGCATTCAGGTCGCCGATAACTTTGTTGTAGTCCGTCACAAACGTGTTTATGGCGGACTCAACCGCCAGGTTATTGTTCGTGATCTCTACCTGGATGCTCTCGCTCGGAGCCACACTCAGCAGCTGCAACGTAACGCCCTGAATGGCATTCGTTACAGTATTCGAAGAACTTGTTACAGCAACGCCGTCCACTGTAAGCTGCGCATCAGCCCCCGCCTGCGTCTGGGTGAAGCCAATCGCAGAGGAGCCATTGCTCGCGTCTACCAGACTGCTTGAGACCGATATCTGACCGCTCGCGCCACTGGTCCTGCTCACCAGGGAAAGCCGCGACCCCGACGAGTCCGTGATCACATTCGCAATCACGCCATAGCTTCCTGAATTAATCGCGCTAGCCAGAGAGGCTAGCGTGTTATTGGAAGATCCTATACTGATTGTCTGTCCGTTAATGGTAAGGCTGCCGCCCAGAGTGTCGCTGGCGTGCGAAATCGTGCTGCTTACATAGGAAGAGGTCGTCGCCAGCTGCTGCACGGTGATCGTATGGCTCCCGGCAATGGCTGACGTTGACGCCGAAACCAGTTGCAGCACATTCGTATCAGAGCTCGAGCCCTGCTTCTCTGAAAGTACCCCCTGAAAGTCAGTCAGCGACAGCAGGGCCGTCGAAAGCGAACTCAAGTCCGTCCCTATGCTGGTCAGCGCAGTGTCCTGCGACTGCAATGCAGAAAGCTGGTTCTTCCACGGAGCCTCCACCGTCTGCATATTCGTCACAATCTGGTTGACCGTGGAGGTTACATCAAAGCCTTGCCCACTCGTGGGCGACCCAAACGAAAGCCCGACTGTTCCCATGTCCTCGTTATCGGCTACGCGGGAGACAACTTGAATCAATGAGATGACCGGAACTGTTAACGCAGCGCCTGCGCCCTCTGCTGCGCCTTGCCCAGAGCGCCAAGCACAACACCCGGCGTCAGCACTTCAGGCAGGACCTGCGGCGGGTCCTGTGGCGATGGAGAGTAAACAGCATAGGTAGGAACTCCACTCCGGCCCAGCGATTGAAGCGCCTTCGTAATTGCCTCATCGCTGTTCGTCCAATCCGCGCGCACCAGCGCAAAATTCCCCTCGCGGAACTTCTGCTGTACATCCGCCCGGTCCAGAATCACGCGCTCATTCACCTGGCAGCTCAGGCACCACTTTGCCGTGAAGTCCACAAACACAGGCCGCCCCTCACCACGGTATTTCTCCACAATATCTGGTGCAAAAGGCTTCCAGTCCGAACTGGCCACAGCTGCAGCCGCAGGCGCCGCGCTCAGTTTCTGCGCGGAAAACAGTGACACCGCAACCGCACAGGCCAGCACAATCCCCGCCGCTACTGTGGCCGGGGCCTTCGCCGGCCAGCGCCCCAGGATCCATCCCGCAATGGCAAGCAGCACAAAGGCGCTCAACAGACCCACAAGCGCGTTCGCCCCCGTGGTCTGCGCAAAAAGCCACACCAGCCAGATGACCGTCCCGAATACAGGAATCGAAGTTGCCTGCTTCAGCACTTCCATCCACGCGCCTGGACGCGGCAGAACACGCGTCCACGCGGGCTGAAACGCCAGCAACAGATACGGTGCAGCCAATCCCAACGCAAGCGCCGTAAAGACAAGAAAGCTGATCAGTGCCGAGTGCGCCAGCGCATAGCCAATCGCCGCGCCCATAAACGGCGCAGTGCACGGCGTAGCCACAATCACCGCCAGCACTCCGGTAAAAAAGCTGCCCGTATGCCCGTGCTTTGCCGCCAGATCCGAACCTGCGCTCGTCAGCGAAAGGCCGATCTCAAACATTCCGGCAAGCGAAAGCCCCAGGAAGAAGAGCAACAAGGCCATGACCGCCACAAACCCCGGCGACTGGAACTGGAATCCCCATCCCAGCCCGCGCCCGCCTGCTCGCAGCAGCAACAGCAGCCCCACCACAACCCAGAACGAAACCAGAATGCCCAGCGTGTACACAAGCCCGTGTGCGCGTAGCTTCCGCCGCTCCTGCTGCGAAGAGTTGAGCAACGACAGCCCTTTGATAAAAAGGACTGGAAAGACGCATGGCATCAGGTTCAGAATGATTCCGCCAGCAAACGCAAGCGCCAGCACCTGCACCAGGGCCGCACCACCGTCGTCTCTTGTTGCCGGTTGCACCGGAAGCGCGCCTTCCGCCGCCCGCACTTCAAATGCCCGTCTATCTGCCAGCACAACAAGGCCGTGCAGAACACCCGGCGCCTTCTGCAGGTTCTCGTCCTTCCTGATATCAATCCTCACCCCGTTCTTCAGCGGAGTCACAACCTGCGGCGCAGCATTCGCAATCTCGTTCTGGTCAAAAGGGAAGAACTGCGCCGTCGCCTCACGGTTCCCGGTCAGAACAGTCAGCGAAAATCCAGCCGCTGTCGGTACAAACTTCGACTGCATTCCTGGCGGAAGCGGCTTGGGCAGTGTATCTTTCAACCGCGCAATCAGCTGCTTGTCCGCATCCACAAATGACGGCGAAATCGGCGGTGCAGACATTGCTTTGCGCTCCACATCCAGCTGTGCTTTGCCCGGGATGCACACCTCGCGGCAAACCAGCCAGTCAACCTTCGCGTTCAGAACAGCCTTGCCATTTGCCGGCGGCCTGAAGTCCGGCCCAACATGCATCGGTATGGGAAAGAGCACTTCGTTCTCATACCCGAAATCCATGAGCGGCCCAAGCGGCAGACGCTTCGGTGCAGGAAATTGCATCGCATCCGCGCTCACACCCTTCGGCAAGGTCCATTGCATGCGTGGCGGCTCGCCCGAGTCTCCGGCATTGGTCCAGTAAACATGCCATCCCGGCTCCAGCTTGAAGTAAAGGCCCGCCGTGAAGTCTTGTTGCGGATAAATCTCCGCCGGAGGCACAACCAGTTGCACATTCAGGTGAGGAGCATTCGCGCTCGAAGCAGACCATCCGGTTGCCGCCGTCAGCAGCACCAGCCAGAGCAGAAATAAGTTTCTCGAGCGCATCTCTATGCCTTTCATTGTAGGACGAAGCACCCACCATCTTGGTTACAACAGGCCATGGTTCACTCCCAGCCCGCCGCCATGCGCTCCTTCAAAATGCATCGGTCCATCACCACCTTGATGCCTGCATTTTCCGCCATCTCCGCGGCTTCGTCGTGGACCACTCCTTCCTGCAGCCACAAATATGGAATTCCCAGACGAATTGTCTCCTTCACCACCTCAGGAACAAACTCCGGCGCGCGAAAGACATTCACCAGATCAATCTTTCCCGCCCCTTCAGCAGCTGCCTCGATCGTGGGATACGCCCGCTCCCCCAAAGAGCTCTCAATCAGTGGATTCACAGGAATAATGCGATATCCGCGGCCCTGCATAAAGCGCGATACACCATAACTGGCCCTCCCTTCTTTATCGGAAAGACCAACCACAGCAATCGTCTCTGTTTCATCCAGGATTTCGCGAATCACAGAAGGTTCATTCATTCCCTCTATTATCGCGGAAAGTCCCGCAAGCACGCTCCCCATGCCTCTGTGCATATACTTTTTGACAAAGCCGTACGCCTTCCCTATCCTCCAGACAATATGGGCCTCACTTGCCATCCGGTACAAGATCCTCGTCATGGCTACAACTCGTGTTGCCTGTAATCCTTCCCATTACCACCAGAGCAAAATCACCTGATTGGCCTGACCCCTAAAGGAGATCCGTTTCATCCATGCCAGAAATTTCTGAAAGCCGTCGCGCCTTCCTGAAAAGCTCCGTAGCCGCAGCCGTTGCAGCCGCCGCCCCCGCAAGCATGACTGCTGAACAGAACACCTCCGCACCCAAACCAGCACGCAAACCGAACATCATCTATTACGTTGCCGACCAGATGCGTTGGGACTTCCTCGGCTCGCAGGGCGAAAATCCGACCACCCTCACGCCCAACCTGGATGCCATCTCCGCGCGCGGCACCCGGTTCGCCACCGCTGTTACCAACCAGCCCGTGTGCTCGCCCTCTCGTTCCGTCATGCTGACAGGCCGGTACGCAACAGAAACCGGCGTCTGGAGCAACGCCCGCGCCATTGATTCTTCTCTTCCCACGCTCGCCTCCGTGCTGCGCCAAAACGGATACACCGCCAACTTCATCGGCAAATGGCACCTGGCCCCCGGCACTGCGGAAGAAGGCGGTGGACACGGACAAGTCAAGCCCGAATTCCGCGCCGGCTTCCTCGATTACTGGGAAGGCGCAAATGAATACGAATGGACCACGCATCCCTATGAAGGAACCATCTGGGACGGCGATGGAAATCCCATCACCTTCAAAAATCAATACCGCGTAGATTTCCTCACCGATCGCGTCGTCAAATTCCTGCAAAAGGACCACGACAAGCCATTCCTGCTCTTCGTTTCCCAACTCGAACCGCACTTCCAGAACGACGTAAAGCACTTTGTCGGCCCTAATGGCTCAAAGGACAAATTCGCAAACCCATTCGTTCCTCACGATCTGAGCGGCAAGCTCGGCGACTGGCAGGGCGAGCTGCCCGACTATTACGGCTGCATTGCCGCTATTGACCAGTCAGTCGGACGCATTCTGAAGACCCTCGAAGAACAGGGCCAGCTTGAAAACACCATCTTCATGTTTTCCAGCGACCACGGCTGCCACTTCAAAACTCGAAACCTCGAATACAAACGCAGCCCGCACAATGCCTCCATCCGCATTCCTCTCATCGCCCAGGGCCCTGGCTTTGACAATGCCGCTACCGTGCATGAAGTGGTCGGCAACATCCACATCACGCCCACCCTCCTCGATGCAGCAGGCGTCCCCATTCCCCAAAGCATGAAAGGCAAAAGCCTGCTGCCTCTGGCGCAAAATGCATCCTCGCGCAAACAATGGAAAAACTGCGAACTCATCCAGATCAGCGAAGCCATGACCGCACGCGCCCTTCGCACAAAAGACTGGACCTATAGCGTCTTGGACCCATCTGCCGACGTAAGAACAGACAAGTTCGGGAAAAAGTACCAGGACTACCTGCTCTACGATCAGCGCGCCGATCCGTATGAATCAGTGAATCTCATCTGGCGTCCTGAACACAAAGAAACCGTGAACAAGCTTCGCACTCAGTTGCAGGAAGAAATGAAATACGCCGACGAACCCGAAGCAGAATTTGTCCCCTCCCGCCTTTTTTATTAAAGACAGAGGGCGATCCATCTACGCGTGCAAAACCAGCACCGACAACACCAAAGAGACCGGCATGACCACCATGCCGGTCTTCAGAAACTCCCACGCCGTAATCTCTGCATCATCGCGTCGTAAAACAATCAGCCAGAGAATCGTCGCCAGAGACCCGGTCACCGACAGATTTGGCCCCAGATCAACTCCAAGCAGAGCAGCGTGTGACAACCCGCTCGCACTATGCACCCGCTGCAACGCTCCGCCAACCGCAAGCCCCACCGGAAGATTGTTCATAATGTTCGAAACAAGAGCAATCGCCCCTGCCGAGATGAATCTCCCATACCCGTCCGGCACATGAGACAGCCACGCAAGGCCCGACTGCATCAGTCGCAACATTCCCGCGCGGTTCAGCGCCGCAACAATCATGAACAGGCCAGCCACCAAAGGAAGAACACTCCATGAGACGACCTTCCCTACAGTCTTCAATGCCCCGCGGTTGCGAAAGGAAATAAGCACCAGCGCAAACACACCGGTCACACAGGTCGGCAGCCCTAGTTGCAGACCCATCCCGGAGCAAACAAGAAGCACCACCGCGGCAACACAAATTCCCAGCAGCGCCAGCCGCCCCTCCGCCGTAAGCGCCGCTCCCTCCGCAATGGAGTTCATCTGCCCCTGAAGTGCCTTCCGCGAGAGCAGCCACAGGCAGACGAATGTGCTTGCAATCGAAAGCACGGATGGCAGCAGAAAAATGTGCAACCAGGGTCCAAGCGCTGGCAGACTTCTCCCAAAAACAACCAGGTTCGCCGGGTTGGCAATTGGAAGCACAAAGCTCGCCGCATTCGCAATCATTGCGCAGGCCAGCAGATAAGGCTTCAATTCCACCCTCGCGCGCCGTACAGCCGTCAGCACCGCCGGAGTAAGTACAACCGCAGTCGCATCGTTAGATAGAAAGACCGTCACCGCGGTCCCTGCTCCATAAATCAGCAGAAACAACCGCCTCGGCGAGCCGCCGGAATTCCTCACCGCAAGATCGGCCACCCAGTCAAACACACCCTCGTGCCGGGCCAACTCAGCCAGAATCATCATGCCTGTCAGGAACAGATACACGTCCAGGCCTTCATAAATAGCATGCGCTGCATCAGACAGCGGCAGCAACCGCGCCAGCACGAGCGCAAGTGCGCCCAGGCAAATCCATATGTACTCGGCAATGCCTTTCGGCCGGAACAGCATCAACAGAATGCTAGCCAGCGAAATGACCCAGATAAGGATGTCAGTCCAGTGAGAAAAGTGCATCCGGCTTTCTGGATTGTCTTACACATCCACATCGAACAGCAACGGATGTACCAGACAAAACAGGCGAAGTGGCAGCACAAAAGCCGTCCACTTCGCCGACAGTTACGGGAGTAAGAAAGTCAGAAAGTATACTTCAGCGACAATTCCACAATGCGGTTATAACCCGCACCTGAATACGCCGACTTCTGGTCCATCACGCCCCACAATGAAGTTGAGGTAAGCCCCAGAGTGCTTGCATCCGTCAAGAACGTATGTCCCCGGTCCGGCGTGTTGTACTTCAGTGTCAGCAGATTGTTGCCGCTGAAACCCCACAGCGGATGGTTCATGAAGTTAAACGCCGAGGCACGGAACTGCACCTTCTGACGCTCAGTAATACTGAACGTCTTATACAGACTCAGGTCTGAATCCGTATACCACGGTCCATTGAAGTAAGGATGGAATTGCCTTACTCCCTGCTGCCCGATCTGTGGCGCGCTGAAGCAGGAGAGATTCAGCAGCTGATGCGACCTCAGATTGCTGCGCGGATCGCACGTGGCAATCGGCAGAATCGAATTTGCATCGGTTCCAAACCACGTCTTCGAAGTGAGCTGTTCCGTGTTCCCATTGGCATCTTTGCCATAAATGGTCAGGCCCAGGTTTTGTGAAGAATTCGACTGCAGGTTCGCACCTGACTGAAAGGTATTTATGCCGGAAACCGTCCATCCATTGGCAACGCCCCTCAGCAGAAAGAAGCCACCGCGATACAAACTGCCCACGTCATAGGCCCAGGAGGCGTTAAAGACCTGCGGGCGGTCAATGGCCACAATACCGTAATTTCCATGCACGTGAAAGGCGTCCAGCGTACTGTTCACAATTCCCAGCGTCTTTGACCACGTGTAGTTGAAGTCAAACGAAAGCCGCCCCGTCTGCTTGAGCCACGCAATCTGCAGCCCATTGTAGTTGGAGTAGCCCGTATGCTCATGCACCGTCAACTGGTTCGTGCCATACCCATAGCATTTACCCGTGGCAGTGCAGCCCGAGTAAGGCAGATAGTCCGCAATGTTATAGCTGCCCGTGTTGTCCGGATCAGCAGGCGCTGCCGCTCCACTCACCGGGTCTGCCTTGAACAAACCGCCCAGCGGCACTTTGTTCAGGTTTGAGAATTCCGAACCGCCAATGCCTGAACCATCGCTCTGGCCGCCCATCAGCAGATAATTTGATCTGTTCCCCACATATGCCATTTCCAGCATGGTCTTCCATGGCAACTGCTGGTCCCAAGTCAGGTTCCATGAATAAGTCAGCGGCACCCGGTGGTCGTTATAGTCCATCGCCGTCACGCTCCCGGCTGGCACCGCATTCCTCGATGGAGTCTGCAACGCAATCTGTGAAAGCGTAATGGCCTGCCCACTCGGCGAATTGTAGGTCTGCATGTTCTGCGCAGTGCTCAACGCGCTGGCTGCGGCAGGCTCGTCATTCCAGCGGTACTCCCCCCATCCGCCGCGAATCACCGTGTTTCCATTGCCGCTGAAATCATACGCAAAGCCAAAACGCGGCTCCACATAGGCCCAGTCCACAGGCGACCCGGCATTGCGAATGCTCTTGTCTATCCCATGCCAACGGATGCCCGGATACTCTGCAGCCATCCCTCCAGCAGCCTGGTTCGCAGCAATGTCTTGCTGATACAGCTGCGGCAGCCAAACGGCAAGCCCTGTGCCGGAGCGGTCATACCAGCGGCCAATATGGTCAAAGCGCACACCCAGGTTCAGGTTCAGTCTGGAATTCACGTGCCAGTTGTCCATGATGTACCCGGCCGTCGTGCGATACGCCATGTCCTGCACAGGAAGATAATTGTTCTGTGTAAAGGCGCTGGCAACTCCCATTACCAGGTTTGCTGTCGGGTTCGATGAGCCAATCTTTGTACCCGCAGGCACCTGCGACCCGGCTACCTGGTTCGATTCCGGCGCGCTGCCAAATGAGAGTGCGCCATTGGGATAGGCCCACACACCTTGTCGGTTTCCCACCAGCTCAGTAAACGCACCCAGCTTGAACGTATGCGAGCGCCACACCTTCGTCACGTTGTCTGAAAATGAAGGGATCGCCTTACGTTCCGGATAGCTCCCGGTCGGTCCAAAGAATGCTGGTTGGGAAATGTCCGGGAAGGTCTGCGCCCCCGCGCTGTTCAGAGAAGGCGCAACCAGCGATGCCGTGTTATAAACCGTCGCATATGGGTATCCAAGGGCCGATTTATAAATCGCGCTCAGCTTTGTCGGATTGAAAGGACTGTCGCTCCATCCCCACCCAAAAACAAATTCATTGGTAAGAGTAGGAGAAAGAATGTTGACCAGGTTTGCCGTCACCACACGCGAAGTTGTGGGACCTTCAATATTTCCTCCAGGGTAAGGAATCGCATTGGAAGGTGTCCACCATACGTGTCCCGGAGTAATAAATGTGGTGTGTCCCTGCTGATATGTCGCAAATAATTTTGCACTGTCGCTCAGGTTGTAGTCCACACGCGCGCGGAACACATAGCCGTTCTGCTGGTTCGTGATCGGCTGCACGTAGTTGTATCCGCCAGGTGTGGTTGCCGGGCTCGCATTCGGCTGAGGGAACATCTTCATCAGCGCCGCCGAGCCCGGATCCAGATACTTCTGAGGAATCACTCCTCCTGTAATTGGTGTGCCATCCGGTGCCGTCGCATTGCTCAGATCGTTGCACCAATTGTTTGCATTCGGGCTGAACCCATTCGGGCACAGCGCGGCATTGCCATCACCGCTGGGTGTGAAATTTCCTGCCATCATTCCAGCGCTCGGAATATACGACTCAAACGGCTGCGCAGCAGGCAGTGTCTGCTTGTAATACTCGTAGCCGGCCCAGAAAAGCAGCTTGTTGTTCCTGTTAAAGTCCAGCCCCGGTATCTTCACCGGACCGCCAATGTTGCCGCCTGGATAGTAATACTGCCCATCCTGACGCTTGATGTTGGCGTTGTTGTTCAGCCATGTGTTCGCATTCAGCGTCTGGTTCCGCGCATAAAAGTAGCCCTCGCCGTGATACTGCGATCCGCCCGACTTGCTGATGACGTTGATCACCTCCGGGCCATTCGGGCTGTCTGCCCCGAAGGAGCTCTGGACTTTTACCTCTTCCGTCATGTCCGGGTTCGGCACTGCAATCGAATAACAATTGCAGCCGGGATCAATAATGTTGGCTCCGTCCAGCAGATATGCACTGCCTCCACGGTACGGAGCACCGCTGGTTGAGATTCCGTTGCCAACAGCGCTCCCTACCGGCGCCGAGGCGGAAAAGTCCATCGAAGACCCACCCTTGGTGCCGTTTGCATTCGTGCTCACTCCGGGCAGCACCTTCAGCAACTCAGAAATGTCACGTCCCTCCAGCGCAAGGCGCTGAATGTCCTTACTGCTCAGAATCGCCGCGCGCTCTCCCGAGTCCGTAGGCAGAATCTGCGCCGCTGCAGCCTGCACCTCCACGGTTGTGCTGCCGCCGCCAGTGGTCAGGCTGATTCCTGAAACCTCGCGAATGTCGCCCGGGTTCATCGGAATCCCTGTCTGCTTCCAGGTATTAAACCCATTCGCGTCTACGGTCACCGTATAGCTGCCTGGCTGCACTGCGGCGAAGGTAAAATAACCGGCGCTGTTGCTCGTGCTCACCCGGATATCATGCGAGGATTCATTCTGCAGAGTAATTCGCGCATTCGGAACAACCGCTCCCGTGGAATCGTTTACCGTTCCGGAAAGGCTCCCCGTCGTTAACTGCGCACGCATCGTTGCAGTAAACAGCAAAGCCATGCAAATCAGAACTACCGCGACCCTGCCTGCCAATGAGTTGAAAAATAAGCTAGATGTGGAAAGCGCGCTAGGACCTCTGGACGCACCGCTTGTCGGCGTCTGTTTCATTTCCGGCCTCCCTTGTAAAAGCAATTCATGGTATTGCGTTTCAGAATCCAATCCGCTTTAAGAAAACGATTTCGCATCTGAACAGGCTGCTGAATCACTTGGTCCAATCAGCACAGCTCAAATAAATCGTTTTATTTCATTACTGCGAAAAAGGTATTCAAAAGCAGATTCAATTGTCAAGAAGTGAATTTCGCTGATGAAATGTCTTTCTTTTTCAATAATTTATGAATTAGTTACTCTTAGCGACACACGGCCGAGCCTGTCATCGGACGCTGCCTAGCCAGGATCCCCGTCAGGGATTGTGTTCATCACCCTCCCTCAAAGGGACCTTCACGTCCGGCTGAACACACTGCGGACCAGCTCCAGTCCCTCTTCCGTAGTCTGAATACGCCCTTCCAGTTGGGCATCCTCAGCCAGAGAAAGCATCTCCTTAAAACTGGGACCCGGCGCATACCCGGCAGCAATCAGGTCCGCGCCCGTCACCAGCAGCCTGGGCCTCACTGCCTCTTCCGGAATCGTTTCGTAACGTTCTTTTGCAAAGTGGTAAAGACTCAGGTCCCCATGGCTCGACAGGCAATCCATGCGATGCAGTTCCAGATGTTCCGCAAATTTTGGCAGCCGCAGGAAGCGCTTCAGTGTAGACTCCTTCATCCGCATCACGTCGCCAAAGCGCATGTGGTTCTCAATCAGCGCCAGCACCTGCGCCGTCTCTTCATTCGAAAACCGCAGCCTCCGGCATATCTCTGCGGCAATACGCGACCCCACTTCCACGTGTCCATGGAAGCGAATGCGGTCCGGCGCGCGCTCAAAAGTAGCAGACTTGCCCACATCATGCAGCAGCGCGCCCCAAGCCAGCGTTGACGAAGCCCCGGCAGGCAGCTTCTCCAGCAGCAATAGCGTGTGCACCCACACGTCTCCCTCCGGATGATATTCCGGCGGCTGCTCGACTCCATGCAGGCGGTCTATTTCCGGCAGCACCTGTTTCAATAATCCAGTCTCATCCAGCAATTCAAAGGCGCGGCGCGCGTGGCCTTCTGTCAGCATCCGCGTCAGCTCATCGCGCACCCGCTCATCACTCACCTGCGAAATTTCTGCCGCATGGCAGCGAATCGCAGATGCAGTCGCTGGCTCAATCACAAATCCAAACCGCGCTGCAAAGCGAACAGCCCGTAGCATCCGCAATTTATCTTCTTTAAATCGCCTCTCCGGATCACCAATCGCCCGCACCAGCCCTGCCGCAAGATCAGCACGTCCGCCCACATAATCCAGCGTTGCTTTTTCCGGGTCGTCGCCTTCCTCGAGCACCATTGGATCCAGCAACATCCCATTGATCGTGAAGTCGCGCCGCAGTACATCTTCTCTGGCATCCGTTGAGAAACTCACCCGGTCTGGCCGCCGTCCATCCGAATAGCTGCCATCATTGCGAAATGTGGCCACCTCCGTCACAATCTGCTCGCCTTGGATTTCATCGGCCACTAACACCACGCCGAAGTGTGCGCCCACCGCAAATGTTCGCGGAAATAGATCCAGCACAATCTCCGGACGCGCACTCGTCGCCACATCAAAGTCCACCGGAGCCTGCCCCAGCAGCAGGTCGCGCACGCATCCCCCGGCAAAGTAGGCGTCAAACCCCTCGGCCCGAAGCCGTTCCACAATCCGTTCCGCCGCAATCTGCGCGTTCGCTTTCATACGATCTGCTTTCATGCTACCCACATGCCCCAACCAGCGCGATCGAAGTCCCATGACTCGATACAGTGGCTATCATAAGAAAAGATGCGCACTGGACTCATTCTCGGCATTGAAAGTTCCTGTGATGAAACCGCTGCTGCCGTCGTGCGCGAAGGGCGCGAGACCCTCTCCAGCATCGTCGCCTCGCAAATCGCCACCCACGCGCGTTATGGCGGAGTCGTGCCCGAACTCGCCTCGCGTGAGCATCTGCGCAACATCATGCCAGTGGTCCGCGCCGCCCTCACTGAAGCCAATATCACCTTGGATGACCTGGACGCCATCGCCGTCACTGAAGGCCCAGGTCTCGCCGGAGCGCTGCTGGTCGGCATCAGCTACGCCAAGTCCCTCGCCTTTCCTCTCAATAAGCCGCTCATCGCCATCAATCATCTTGAAGGCCACATCCATGCCGTTCTGCTTGAGCAGGCCCAGATTCAGGGTGACGCGCTGCCCCTGCCTGCGATCGCGCTGGTCGTCTCCGGCGGACACACGCATCTTTACCTCGCACGTCAGCAGCACAAAAGCTGGCATTACAAAAACATTGGCCACACTGTAGATGACGCCGCCGGCGAGGCATTCGACAAAGTCGCCAAGCTCCTCGGCCTTGGCTACCCCGGAGGTCCGTGGATAGACGCCCTTGCCCCTCACGGCAACCCAGCCGCCGTCCCCTTCTCCTTTGCGCAGATCAAACCCAAGGTTTACCGCAAGGAAACGCAGCGCCATAACTTCAGCCAGCAGTTTTTCTTCTCCTTCAGCGGAATCAAAACTGCTGTCCTGCGCTATGTGCAGACCCACGAAATGGCCGCCTCCATTGAGGCACGCCGCAGCACACTCGCGCGCATCCCTAATCCCAGGGCCGCCGACGCGCTCCCCTTGTGCGACGAGCAAACGCTCGGCCTGATCGCCTCATTTCAACGCGCCGTCGTCGAAGACCTCCGCCGCAAAACCTTCCAGGCCGCGGAAACATTCGGCGCTGCCAGCATTCTCGTCTCTGGCGGAGTCGCCGCCAACCGCGAGCTGCGCGTGCGCTTCACAGCCGAGGCCGCCGACCGCGGTCTGCCCGTCGCCTTTCCCTCGCTCGCGCTTTCCACTGACAATGCCGCCATGATCGCCGCTGCAGCATGGCCAAAGCTCCTCGCCTCAGAATTCGCCAGTCCCGAACTCACGGCCGTAGCTTCGCTGCCCTTGGGCACGTAAGCCTGCAATCGACAATCTGGTTTTCTCATTGCTTGGTGGCGGCGGGTGGGATCGAACCACCGACCTTAGGGTTATGAATCCTACGCTCTAACCATCTGAGCTACGCCGCCAGTTTCAGGTGGGAAGCTGCGGAACCGCAGCTGTTTCTAATGATACGGGCGATGATGCAGCCGGTCAATCTCCGCGATTCATTACACTTACCTTACAGGAGTCTTCCTTGCCAGAAAAACCGCGTATTCTGGGCGTCATCCCTGCCCGCCTTGCCTCTACACGCCTCCCGCGCAAAGTCCTGCGCGAAATTGCTGGCGAACCCATGCTGGCCTGGGTGTACCGCGCCGCCCGCGCCTGCTCCCAGCTCGACGAGGTCCTCATCGCCACTGACTCCGACGAAGTCATGGAATTTGCTCACGCGCGCAGCTTCCCTGCCATCTTCACCCCGGCAGAGTGCGCCAGCGGCTCAGACCGCGTGCATGCCGTCGCCCAGTCCATTCCTGCGGACATCTATGTCAACATTCAGGGCGACGAGCCCCTGCTGCGTCCCCAGCATCTGGAGACACTCCTTCAACCCATGTCACGCCCAGAAGTAGAAGTAGCCACCATCTCCACCCCCTGCACCTCTGAGCAGGTCCACAATCCAAATGCAGTCAAAGTGGTGACCGCCGCCAACGGACGCGCGCTCTATTTCTCCCGCTCCACCATTCCCTTCGACCGCGATCACTTCGGAACGGTCGCGCACCACAAGCATCTGGGCATCTATGCCTATCGCAAAACCGCGCTGGACAGGTTTCCCACCCTCCCATACCGCACGCTGGAACAGGCAGAAAAACTGGAACAATTGCGCTTCCTCGAAAACGGAATTGACATCTACGTGACCTCCACGCCCTTTGACACCATTGGCGTGGACACGGAAGAAGACCTCCGCGCCGCAGAGAAGTTCCTTCTTCACCAATCACTGCACCAGCGAGCACCTGTCTCTTAACAAGTAAGCGGATGCCCCACATTTCGATTTTGAGACGTGGCGGCAAAGAAATCCTGCATCCGCACCGCCAGCCAGTGAATCTATGCACAGTGTAACAGGCAATTACCTGTTATAACAGATGATTTCCTCGCATCGAACACTGACCGTCGAATTCTGACCAGCTCAGACGTTCATTACCAGGGACCAGATCTTCAGGGAGCATGAATATGGCAAATTTATTGTTAATTGAGTCCAGTCCGCGCGCTGCCTCTGTTTCCAGTGCTGTCGCGCGGGAGTACGTTACAAAGTGGCAGCAACAGCACCCACAGGGGACGGTCGTGACCCGCAATGTCGCTCTCAACCCCGTTCCGCATCTCACCGAAGCATGGGTCACTGCGGCCTTCACTCCGGAAGAAAACCGCGCCCCGGAGCAAAGGCAGTTGCTTGCATTGTCTGACACTCTCATCGCTGAACTGTATGCCGCCGACACGATTGTCATCGCCGTCCCCATGCACAATTTCGGAATTTCAGCCCATCTGAAAACGTGGATTGACCAGATCGTGCGCGTCGGCCGCACCTTTACTTACACCGCCAACGGATCCCAGGGCCTCCTCGATGAAAACAAAAAAGTCATCGTCGTGACCGCTCGCGGTGGTGCCTATCCTGCGGATTCACCTGCCAGCGCCTTCGATCAGCAGGAGCCTTATCTGCGCACAGTCTTCAGATTCATTGGCTTAAAGAACGTTCAATTCATCCACACAGAAAACCAGAGCCGTGGGCCCGAGGCCGCAGAGAAGGGCTTCAAGACCGGAGTCGAAGCAGTCCTCGCCTTTGCCTGATTCAAAAAACGGCGATGCAGTCCTTCACTGCATCGCCGTAGCTTCTCACGTTGAAGGACCCGCCTTCACAATCTGCATAGGCTCGTAAGGACATGGCTTTCAGCCATGCCGGAAACCACTGCTAGCACCTGCGGCTTTGGCCGCTGAGGTAACAAGATATTTCCAGAGAAAAGGCCCCGGGCAGCATTTCCACAAAAGCTGCGAATATAAAGTAACACCACCACGCGATTGGATAAGAATTCAATACTCGATCTTTGCCGGATTATCTATCCAGGCCTGAAAACTCTCCCATGCCTTTTCACGCAGCATTTCCTGCTCCGGAATCGCGCGCTTCTTCCGTGGAAGCGCAATCTGCTCATACAGAAACGCATCCGCAAAATTCACGCGGGCCGCGTCTTCCGCTCGATTCCCAAAATAAATGGCTCCGATGCGTGCCCAATACGAGGCCGCCAGACACATCGGGCAAGGCTCGCAGCTCGTATACAGTTCACATCCGTCCAGATGAAAGGTCCCCAGGTTCCGGCAGGCATTCCGGATCGCATTGATCTCCGCATGGGCCGTGGCATCAATCGTAGCTGTGACCGTATTCACACCTTCGCTCACAATTTCGCCGCCTTTCACAATGACGGCGCCGAACGGCCCTCCGCTGTTGCTGCGTACATTCTCCGTGGCCAGGGCAATCGCCCTCTTCATAAACCGTTCTTTCATCTCAGACATCATCTTCTTCATCAATACAGCAGCGCATGTCCCCGCCTGCTCTCGAACTGCGCAAGCTGATCACGCCAGCTGTCAGCAATTCTCTGCGGGTCCACTCCACTGTGCAGCATATCAAGTACATGCTGGTTGGCAAGCAACGTCTGCATCCGGTCCAGCTTGTAGTCTTTCGGATAAAGCTTATGCAGTGCCGCCGCAATTTCAATACCCAGCTCAGGTGAATCAAGAACGTCGCGGTCCGTCAGCAACACCCGCACACCATGGCACAGCTCTTTGCTGTATGGATACGGCTCCTGCGGCGTAAACTCCACTGGCACAAACCGCACACCTGGCAGCAGCCTCTTGTTCAGGTAGGATGCAAGCGCCCGCCCATCTATCCATGGAGCGCCAAAAATCTCAAATGGAGTGTCTGTCCCGCGGCCTACTGAAATGTTCGTGGATTCAACCAGCCCCAGCGCCGGATACAGCGCTGCCTCTTCCAGATCGCGCAGATTCGGCGATGGATTCACCCAGGTCAGCCCCGTCGAGTCATACCAGTCTCCCCGCTGCCATCCCTGCATCTTCACCACGGTCAGCGGCGCATGAAGATTGCGTTGCTCGTTAAAGTACCGCGCCAGCTCGCCCATCGTCATGCCATGTCGCACTGGCAGCGGCATGTAATGCACGTAACTCTCCGCACCTTCATCGGACAATGGCCCCTGTACAAACGATCCGTTGATCGGATTCGGGCGATCGAGCACAACAATGTGCGTACCCGTTTTGCCCGCCGCCTCCAGAAAATAAGCCATCGCAGTTTCATAGGTGTAATAACGAACACCCGCATCTTGCAAATCAATCACCACTGCATCCAGTGGGCGAAGCATGTCGGGTGAAGGCCGCCTCTGCGCCTCTGTCGCGCCATACAGGCTTACCACCGGGATGCCGCTCTTTGCATCCGTTGTATTGCTGATGTCCGTCGTGTCCTGCGCGCCGCGAATTCCGTGCTCAGGACTGAACAGCGTCTTCAGCTCCACACCTTCTGCATGGTCCAGAACATCAATCGTGCGTCGTCCAGAAGCATCTACACCCGTCTGGTTTGTAAGCAGGCCAATACGCACAGGACCATCGTGTTTGTGCGCCAGTGCCCGCAGCTCAGCAAAATTATCGGCTTCGAGAACATCAATCCCGGTTTTTACTTCTGCATTGCGAGCAAACCAGCGCCGCATTCCGCTGAGCGACTCGTTATATCCGGTCAGCCTGGACGACAGTTTCCCATCATCCGGCGCAATGCCGAGCGCGATCGCCGCAGCATTCGCAATGGCCCCGCGCAATGCGGTGATGCTTTTCGGCCCATCCGGATGGACAGCATTCGCCAGAACAATCACGTAGGTGTCGGAAACAGGATCCATCCAGAGCGACGTACCCGTGAACCCGGTATGCCCAAATGACCCAACCGGAAAGATCGTCCCGCGATTGCTCGAATAAGGCGATTCAATGTCCCATCCGAAACCACGTAGCGCCGTTCCTGTTGCCGGCTGCTCCGGAGTCACCATCTTCATCAGTGTGGCGCGCGATACGGGAAATTTACTCGGCCTGCCCGCAAGCCGGTCGAGAAGGTTCTGCGCATACACCGCAACATCGTCCGCCGTGCTGAACAATCCAGCATGTCCGGCAACTCCACCCATCCGCCGCGCCGTTGGATCATGCACCACACCGCGCAGCATCACTCCATATTCATACTGTGTGGGAGCAATCATCGGCAGCCAGTCTCCCGGAGGTACATAGCGCGTATGCTTCAGCCTCAGCGGCTGAATAATGTTCTTCAGCACATACTGGTCCTCTGACATGCCAGACAGCTTCTCCACCAGCGCTCCCAGCACGATAAAGTTGATGTCGCTGTAGACAAATCGCACACCCGCTGGATGGTCCGGTTTAATCGCAAACGCCTGCCGGAATGCCTCGGCCTTCCCTTCCCATGGCTCCGTCAACGAGAGGTCGGGGGGCAACCCGGAATAATGCGTAAGCAGTTGCCGCAGCGTAATGTCTTCCTTGCCGTTCGCTGCAAACTCCGGCAGATATTTTGAAACTGGATCGTTGAACCGCAGCTTGCCTTGATCAAAAAGCTGCATCACAGCGGTTGCTGTCATCAGCGGCTTGGTAAGCGACGCCATGTCGAAGATGGTGCCCATCGTCATCCTCTCTCGCGCGGGCTCCAGCGACCGCTCGCCATACGCTTTGCGGAAGACCACTTTGCCATCATGACCAATCTCCACCACCGCGCCCGGAAGTCTGTGCTCAGCAATCGCCTGGTTCACCAGCTGATCAATCACCGCAAATTTTTTGGCCTGCTGCGCAAACGCCGCCGACCAGCAGAGACATATCAAGACGAGCAAAGACCTCACAGTTCACTCCTTCGACCAAGACTGAAGAGATACCCAATCCCAAACGTCACAATGGCTCCGATGAACACGTACCATGTCCACGCAATCTTCGGCACAGCCAGCCATCCGGCATGGACAGGCTCGCGTTGCTGCCACAGAAACAGATTCAACACACACCCGGCAATAAGGCCAATCAGTGCCCCCATCTCCGTCGCGCGCCGCGTCAGCGTGCCCAGCAGAAACACGCCCAGCATCCCGCCATAAAGCACCGATGCAATGGACAAGCCAATCTCCAGCACATGCCCTCCGCTGCGCGAAAGAATCGCCAGCACCAGAAGTACAGCGGCCCAGCCCAGCGTCATCATCCGCGAAATCCGCGTCTTCTGCGCCTCGCTCAAACCTTCTTTGCGCGGCAAATAAAAGTCAACCATGGAAGTCGAAGCCAACGAATTCAATGCAGCGCTCAGGTTTGACATCGCCGCCGCAAGAATCGCAGCAATCATCAGCCCTGAAATTCCAACTGGCATCTCATGCACGATATACATCGGAAAAATGCGGTCTGCACTGGGCACATGCGGCGACTGCCCCGTCATCCGGTAGTAAACAAACAGCCCGGCCCCAATCAGCAGAAAAAGCGAGAACTGCACAAAGATCACTACGCCGCTCGCCAGCAATGCTGCGCGCGATTCGCGCAGGTTCTTCGCTGCCAGTAGCCGCTGCACCATCAGCTGGTCCGTTCCATGACTCGCCATCGTCAGGAAGCACCCGCCAATCACGCCCGCCCAGAAGGTGTAGGTCTCCGCCAAAGACCACGCAAAATGGAAGACAGTAAACTTGTGCGCGGATGAGGCCACCGCATACAAAACGTGCACTCCGCCCGGAATGTGCGCCGAAATGCTCCACAGGCTCACAATCGTACCGGCCACATACAGGCACATCTGCAACACATCGGTCCAGATGACCGCCTTCATTCCGCCTTCGAACGTGTACAGTAGCGTCAGCAATGACAGGATCACAATCGAAGCAATATCGCCCGTTCCCAACGCGACACCTACAACAATGGCAACAGCAAAGACGCGCACGCCCTCTGCCGCCGCCCGCATCACCAGAAAAAGAAATGCCGTCGCGCGATGCAGCCGCTTTCCAAACCTCTCGCCAATCACCTGATACGCCGTCATCAACTCACCACGAAAATATCGCGGAAGAAAGATGAGGCAGATCACCACGCGCCCCAGCAGATAACCCATCACCAGTTGCAGAAATCCAAAATCGCCAGTGTAGGCAATTCCCGGCACACTGATGATGGTCAGCGTGCTCGTCTCTGCCGCTACGATGGAAAGCGCAATGGCCCACCATGGAATGTTGCGGTCCGCAAGAAAATAGCTCTTGATCGAGCGTTCACCGCTCTTACGGAACCGCAATCCAAACCAAGTAATCCCAATCAGATAGAGAACAACAATAACAAGATCAACCGGGCGCAGAGGTATGTGCATTAATTCGCCTGCACTATTCCCATGGATTCAGGTGTGGGCAACGTATGTGTGGCCGCCCATTGCTGCCGGGCGGCGCGGATCTTATCAGCGCGCGCAATCCATAACTGCATGGCCATATCGTATTGCGTCAGCACATTGTCCAGCCAGTACAGGCGGTTCTCTTTCAGCCACGCCTGCTGGTACAGATTGCGAATATAGCCATATCCATCGCGCAGGTCTTGGCATCGCCCATTCACTCCGGACAAGTTCCACAGATCGCGCGAAATGTGTTTTCTCACTTCAACATCATTCTGGTTCTTGTACAGCCTCAAATATCCCTCAGCAATGTCGCTGGCCGTCTGAAATTTAAAGGCAATAAAGTCCATGCGCCGCGCACCCAGTTCCATCGCATCAATCGCATCGTTCTCGCGCAGATTTCCCATCCGCCGCGCTTCTGCAATCAGCGTCAGCGCGCGTTCTGCGTTCAGCCGTACATCCACCAGCGCTGGCTTGATCTTCGCCGCAACCTCCTGCCCTTCCGCACTCCATGGATCAAGCCAGAAAAGCGAATCACGCAAATCACTCAAGCCCGTCTTTTCCATCGCCTCATGCGCAGCCATTAACGCAAGCTGTGCCTGGTCAAGATCACCGCTGGCATCCCCATGAAAGACACGCCCATAGCTCTTCTGGAACTCCGCAATGTCGCTCTTCCCCGGCTGCCATGCAGCCGCCGCTCCAAATAAAACGCCGTACCAGTCTTCCGCAAACAGGCCTTCGCCATCGTCATTCCAGATGGTATTCAGCATTCCCGTGCTGCCGGCCTTCTGCCCATCTGCCACAAAACCCTGGATGTTCCCAAGCGCCAGTTCATTGTTCGGATACACGCGGTTCCAGTTGTTCACACCGGGCGACACCCACGTCTCCATCCCCGCGTTTGTGTATGGCTCCAGCCACTTGCCAAAGCCTGTTGGCTCCGGCTCATAGTGCCACGCCACAGCGATCATGTCTTTCGGCAGCGCCTTGACCTGCTCCGGATCATTCATCGCCACATCGCCCCAGAAAAGCAGCCTGCGATGCAGCGGTGCAAGCTCATCATGAATGCGCTTCAGAAAATCTACATACACCGCGCCAAGTCCGCGCTGTTTTACATCCTCTGCCGTCTTGCCCTGTCCCAGCTCAAAGGTTTCGTCTGCTCCAATATGCAGAAACGGCCCAGGAAAGATCCCCGCCAGTTCCGTAAACCACTGCTTGATCAGCGCCAGCGATCCCGGCTCTCCCGGAGCAAGCACCGCGCCTACCGGCACTTCCGCAAGCTTGGAATACTCCTGCCAGGTCAGCACATGGTGCAGATGCCCAAATGCCTCCTGCTCCGGAACAATCGTCACATGATATTGCTTCGCGTACTTCACCAGCTCCTTCGCATCCGCCTGCGACATGGAACCGGCCGGCAACGCCGGCAGCGGGTTTGACGCATACTGCAACGTGTTCTCAAAATAAGGCGAGTACACGTTCATCTTGTATGCCGCAAACGTGCGAATCTGCTTCTTCTGGAACTCCAGTGTCGGCACCGGTCCGCGCGACAGATCGTCATGCACGCCGCGGTATTTCATCGCAGGCCAGTCACGAATCACACACCCGTGCAGCACCGCATCATCGCCCGTCCCGGAAACCAGCTGCTTTACCGTCTGTGCGCCATAGAAGACACCGGCCGCGGTATGCCCAATCACATACACATCGCGCTTCAACGTGATCAGAACATAGCCTTCATCCCTCATCGGAGGCTCAAACTGCTGCTTCATCTCTGACAGAACGCGCTTGCTCGCAACGGAAGTGTCCCGCAACAGAAGAATGCGCGCTGCTCCCGCCCTTGCCGGCGATACAACGCCTCGAGCCTTCAGATCATCCGTAAGCTCGCGCGCAGCAAATTTGTCTTCCGCGTTACCACCTGGCGCGGAAACCACAACGCCATGTGCAAGAGATATCTCCGGTTTGTCCTGAAATTCTCGCGGTTGAGGAATGAGGGCCGGACGGCCCGCCTGCGCCAAAGCGGAAAAAAACGCGGAGAAAAAAAACAGCAGGAATACAGTATGCCTTTTCACGCAAAATCCTCTGGGCCTCTCCATGCGCGAGAGGCCCGGGTGTTTATCCCTTTGGTTTTGATCAGAACACCAGCTTCAATGCTAACTGCATAATGCGTGGGTCACGTGTTCCGGTCACTTGGCCGTACGAACCGGAAATCAGAGACGTGCTGATCGTGTCAAAATTTGTGTGGTTGAAGGTGTTGAATGTCTCTGCCCGGAACTGAAGCGAGGTGGATTCGGTAAATGCAAAATTCTTGTGTAACGCCAGGTCCCATCTCTGGAAGCCAGGCGCATTGATGGTATATGGCCGTGCATTTCCCGGTGCAACCACTCCAGCAGGAACGTTGGCAAACGCAGCCGTATTAAACCAGCTCAGCAGCTTGTGCGGCGCTCCCTTGTTCGGATTACCCACCTGGTTCGGCCGCGCTCCGGCGCTGCTTCCGCTATCCAGCAGGCCGAGTCCCGCCGGGTCCTGCGACGTGCGGGCAGTCGCTGGCAGCCCTGAATTGGCCAGTACCAGCCCCACCAGTTGCCAGCCCCCAAGCACGTGGCCCGTAAAGCCTTTCTGCTCACGGAAGAAAGGCAGCATATACACAAAGTCCACGTTAAAGATGTTGCGGCGGTCAAGCGCTGCCCTTCCGTACTCCGCCGGAATATCGTAAACATTTTGCGGAGGGTTCGAGCGGTCCGACCCGGCATTCGTCAGCGCTTTGGAAAAAGTGTAGTTCGCCTCAATCAATGATCCATCTTTAAAGCGCTTCTGAATCGAAGTCTGCAGCCCGTGATAGTTTGACGTAAACCACGGCTCCAGTTCGTTGATGGCATCGTAACCCAGATAGGGTCGAATCCGGTTCAGCATGACCGTATTCTTTGAAGTAATACCGCCCGCCGGCGCGATTCCGGCAGCCACATAAGCACCGGGGTGGGGCTGGTTAATGTCCGCAATACCCAGCAGATGACGGCCCAGCGAACCGACATAGTCAATCTCAAAAATAAAATCAGGCAGAATCTGCTGCTGAACTCCAAGCGAAAACTGCTGTGAGTATGGAATCGCATCCTGATACGGCGTGCCGTGCAGCGCCTTCGGCAATGCGCTCAATTTCGGCGTTCCCGAGGCTGGATTATCGAGCGGCGCGCTGTTGATAATCACACTGTTTACATACGGTGGGTTCTGGAAGATGTTTTGCTCATATACGCCAAAGAGCGATGAGTCGTAGGCAATACCATACCCTCCACGCAGTGACGTCTTGCCATCTCCAAACACGTCCCAGGCAAAACCCGCGCGCGGTGCAAAGTTGAGCCATTTCTGCGGCGCAACACGCGAGTGCCACGGCGAATTCACGTCCGCAATCACAATCCCATTCAGCGGATCATAGTTCGGGTTCGGAGTGCCTCCGCCAGCACATGGTGCCGTGGTGCAAATTGACCCCGAGGAATCAATCACCGGAGCGTTCGCCGGATTAAACCGCAGCGGATCAAAGCTCGTCATCTGATGATTGTTATCAATCGGCTGCTGGAACCAGGAGTAACGCACACCCACGTTCAAAGTCAGGCGTGATGTGGCCTTCCAGTCATCCTGCGCATAGCCTTCTGCCTGATTGGTCGTAACGTCCGGCGTAATGTCATACGAGGCCTGCGTGAAACTGGCTGAATTTCCGGCGATAAAATTTGCAAACGACTGCTCAAACGGTGTGGGCGCGTTCGGAGTTTTGGCCGTGGCACTAGGAGCATTCGTATTCGTAAAGCTGAAGCTGCCCGCATTCGATCCGGCATTGTTTTCGGTCTTCTCGTAGTGATGATAGGTAATCCCAAACCGAAGAGAATGCTGCCCGGCAATCTTGCTCAGATTCATGAACACATTGTGGTCCCGGTTATAGTCCCGGTACGGCCCATAAGAGGTAAGCGCTGTGCCTCCCGTAAACGAAAGGCTGGGAACACGCGGCAATGTCGAAGCGAATGGCAACACCGGATTCACATCCGGCGAATTCTTTTTTGCCATCAATCCAATCGGATCACTCAGGATCGCACCCCGCGAAAAGGCATATCCCATATCAAAAAGGAGCGTCGGCGAAAACGTATAAGTCACATGCCCCAGATACCCTCGTCCCGGCGCATTCGTGCTCGTCGTGTTCACCCCTTCGAAACCTGATCCCTGAAACAGTCCGCCCGGCTCCACCGTCGGTATCGCGTCATTCTCAAAGCGGAAGAAAGCTGCAAGCTTTGGCGTAAATGTCTGGTCAATGCGCACAATCTGCTGGTTGGCGTTGTATACATTGCGTTCTGTCACAATCAGCCCATTCGGATCACTCGGGCTGTTCGGCAGCGGCACCTTCGACCAGATATCTTTCAGGTAAGCCTGCGTGGTCGGCGAGGTGATAGGAATCGTGTTTGTGCCCGTCGTACACCCGGAAAGCGTTGGGCAGACTGCGTGAGGAAAGTTCCCCTGCCGCTCCTCGGCCGTAGGATCGCCAACAAAAGTCAGCGGCGCATACGTAATCACACGCCGTACTTCCTGCGAAAAGAAGAAGAAGGTCTTATTGCGCTCCGTGTTATACACCCGCGGAACCCAAACCGGCCCGCCAATGGAGTAGCCGAAATCGTTATAGCGAAGCGGCGGACGTGGCTTGTTCGCATAATTCGTGAAGAACGAATTGGCATTCAGCACATCGTTGCGGAAAAACTCATACACGCTGCCATGGAAATCGCGTGTGCCAGACTTCGTGATGACATCAATCTGGCCGCTGGCGCTCCGTCCAAACTCCGCACTGTACGTATTGCGAAACGTACGAAACTCGGCAATCGCATCCACGCTGGGGTACATCAGCAGCGTCAGGTTGGACCCGCGATCTACGTTGTCCGCGCCATCAATCGTCCAGTTGTTCGCGCTGTTTCGCTGCCCATTGATCGAAAAACTCACAGCATTCGTCTGCCCTGAAGGGTTCGACAAACCAATATAAAGCTGGTCGCCGCCGCCATAAGAAATACCCGGCTGCAACTGTACCAGTTGCTCATAATTGCGGTTGTTCAGCGGGAGCTGCATGATCTGCGTCGAGTTGATCAGCGTCGAATTGGAGGCGTTTTCTGTATTCACCTGCAGCGCCGATGCGCTTACCGTGATGGTCTGGCTCGCATTGCCTACGTTCAGCGCAGGACTGATGTTCAGGTTGTCCCCCACATGCAGGTCAATGTCCTTCACCTCCTGCGGCTGAAACCCTGATGCCGACACAGAAACCGTGTAGTGCCCGATCGGAAGTTTGGGCGCAGTGTAAAAGCCGTTCTCGTCCGTCGTCAGGCTGCGGACCACCTGGTTGCGGTCCGTATTTGTAACCGTAACGGTTGCATTTGGCAGGACCGCCCCCGACGAATCATGCACCGTCCCGCTGATTGTGCCTGACGTGTACTGCCCATAAGCGGCCGTAAAGGCGCCGAAGAACAGGCTCACACATAAAAAGAACACCGCCCGCAGTTGACTTGGCCTCATAAGTCTATCCTCGTACCGGGCATCTGCCCGCACTCAGAGGAAAGTCCCCCAGAAAGAAGGCATCCTCTGATCTGAATGTCTACTTAGATAGATGACTATACTTCGAGAGAACTACGACCGTCAATGAAAAGAAGCGGGGCCCTGTCATTTCCCGCCGCTGCCGGCTTGCAGACTCCGAATATACGCCTGCAGCCCCGCTACTCCCTGCTCGTAGCTGTGCTCGTCCACAATTCGCAGACTGGCCTGCCCCATACGCCGGCGCAGTTCCGCATCGCCTGCGAGGGTCTCCAGAATCTCACTCAATGCCGCAATGTCCCCTACGCGATAAACATGGCCATTTACGCCGTTTTCCACCAGGTCCTTCTGGCAACCCACCTGGTCTGTCACTACTACCGGACGGGCCGCATTCATCACTTCATTCACGATCAGGCCCCAGGGCTCATTTTCGCTGGGCAGCACGAAAAAGTCGCAGACCGCAAACAATTCAGGCAATTGACTCTGATTTTGAAAACCAAGGAATTGGACACGTGCCAGCCCGCTTTCCTGCACCACCTGCTCCAGCGACTGACGTTCCTCTCCATCCCCAGCAATCAGCAAATAAGGTGGTTCCCGGTCCCGGGTTCTTCCCAGCAGCTCTTTATAGGCCAGGACCAGGTCCATGCATCGCTTACGCTTCTGCAGTTTGGACGCATACAGAATGACCGGAATACCCTCCACAATCCCAAGACGGGACTTCACTTCCGCCACATTCACACGCGCCACACGCTCACGGAAATAGGCATTGTCTACCGAATACGGAAAAGGCTGGTAGATCATCCTGTCGCCAAAATAGCGCCGCCAGTACGCCTGGTTTGAGTGGCCCGCTACAAAAGTGCAATCCACCAGGCTCCGCACCAGGCCCATATAGATGCGCTTGGCGGCCTCTTTCATCTGGCTGTTCTGGTTGACCAGCGAACTGGAATCCGCATTCAGAAGTACCTTGGCCCCAAACCACTTTGCCGCAGCCATCACAACAAGTGAGTTCAGCGTCGCATATCCGTGCATCCACACCAGATCAAACTTCTGCTCTCGCAGCACGCGGATGATTCCGCCATTCAAAGGACGAAAAAAAATCCCGCTGTTCGGTTTTTCTTTGAGCAGCTGCGGTAAAAATTCATGCTTGTACCCTCCCAGCAAAGGAACATCCCATTCCACCATGCGCCCAAATCCAGGGTCCCAATAACCTCCAACAGATTTGTCGCTGAAAAAAAATGCCGTCACATCCAGGTTCTCTTCCTGTTGCAGACGACGCAGCATCGGCGCCTGATACTGGATCGGATGACTGGCAAAATAAGCCAGTTTCAGCTTTCGGCCAGGACGGACTGGACTCTCAAGTGCGCTCATAAGCAAGTGCTGTCTCCACGAACCACTTTCAAGATAAAGACAAAAAGCGCCCAACAAGGGCGCTTCTGTCGGAAATTACATCGAAAATTTATCGAGCACCCGATCCCGCAGACCTGCTCTGCGTAATGCTGTTCGCGCTCGTGCCGCTGCTCCCCGCATATTGCGTACTGGTGTGGATGTCCACCCCATTGCCCTGCAGCAAAATCGAGGAAGAAACAATGTCTGTGTCCGTACGAATCACAGTCACATATGGGCTGTTCTGCGCCACCGTATAGACCTTGCCAATTGGATAATTGAAGGTCGAAGCAATCGAGCGTGGATTGCCATTCACCGGAATGTTCTTCTCTACCGTAAAGCTCGAGAGGTTGATGACGCTGACCGTGCCATTCCCTTCATTGGCCGTGTAAGCCCGGCTGCCGTCCTGCAATACAGTCACCGCTGCCGGATGGCTCCCCGCGGGCAGCTTCACCGTCGCCAGCACATGCCCAAAGTTCGCCGTGTCCGTATACCCCTGTACCGCGCCGTTGATGCTCACATCAATAATGCTTACCGAGTCATCGTCGTAATTCGCCGTCACCAGCAGCGCCGACGGAGCATAAATGTCCGCATGCACAGGTCCGGCGCCCACCGGAATCGTCGCATTCTTCATGTACTGGCTTGCCGATGCCGTGTCCAGCGTGTTCTTCGCGCTGTCAATCACCGTAATGGTGCCGCTGCCGCGGTTCAGGATGAACGCCCTGCGCCCGTCTGCCGTCATCAGGCCATATACCGGGCACACGCCCACCGCAAGCTGGCTCGTCACCGTATTGGTTCCAACATCAATTCCATCGGCCTCGCCGTTCGTGCTTACAGAAGAAGGCGTATCGCACTGTCCCCAAGCCACATTCCCGCCACCCGAATTCCCTTGGCTGATGGCATAAATGCGCTGCCCGCTGGTGGTCCCAATCGCATTCACCAGTCCCGAAGCTACCGGAATCTCCAGCTTCAGCGACGGCGGGCTTCCCGTCAGCACGCCAATGGCAGGCGCGCCGTTCAGGTCAGAGGTAAACGGCTCCACCACATACTGGCCGGAGCTGGTCGTCAGAATGTTCGTTGGAACAGTCGCCACGCCGTTGCTCGCAGGCAGCGTCGTGTTCTGCACTTTGTTCGATTGCAGGTTCGTGCTGAGCGGGACCGTGCTGAGCGTGCTCGTGCATTGCCCCGTCGGCGTCCCGTTGCTGTCCGTTTCTTCCGTCACATTCACGCTGTACGCAGTCGAACCGGAAGGGTCCAGCGCAAACGTCAGCGGGCCCGCGCCCACATTGGCCTGCGCCATAATGCTCTCGCCGGAAAAATCAATCAGCGTCACAATTCCCGCGCTGTTATATTGCTTCGCCGTCGCCGGGCACAAAGACTGCGGCGAAGTTACCCCGGAAGTCGTGCCATACGGCACCAGGTTCGGCTGCGAAAAGGCCACCAGAAATGCCTGCGGCTGTGAAGCCGGGCCAGATGGAGTAACCGGGGTCACAACCGGACGGTACTGGTTTCCGCATCCAGCAGCGGCAAGCAGGGCGAGCAGCGCCCCAGCGGCAAACCATGGGCGCTCAGGCCCTGTCACACTTCGCACTCTTTGATACCTCACTCAGCAACAAATCCTGTTTTTAGGAAAAAGCAGCAGGTTTCCTGTTAAGAATTAGATTGTAAATCACTCACCTACATCCACATGCCCCAGGAACCCCGTCTCCGCCCGCCGCTCTACTGGCAGTCGCAACTGCTCCTCCTGATTGTAGTGCCTCTCGCCTGCATGTGGATATTCTTTCAGACGATTGACGCGTGGGAACGTCGTGATCCAATCCTCATTCAGGCCGCGGGAATCTGCCTCGTCTTCGGCCTCATCGTCTGGCTCACCCGCGCCGGCACCACTCCGGCCGTCTTTACCGGGACGCTCATCACTGGGTGCCTCTACCTCCGCACCCCCGGATGGCATACCGCCCTGTGGCCGCTCATCGCCATGCTCGCACTCACCCTCTCCGCCACCCGTTTCGGAGGCAGCCGCAAGCAAGACCTCGGCCTGGCCGAAAGCCACTCCGGGCGCTCCGCTTCTCAGGTCGCCGCAAACCTCGGCATCGCTGCCCTCGCCTGCATCCCGGCCCATTCCCTTCTCATCGCCGTTGCCGGAATCTCCGCCGTCCTCGCCGAAGCCACGGCCGATACCCTCTCTTCCGAACTCGGCCAGGTCCTCGGCGGCCAGCCCCGCCTCCTCACCACCTTCCGCCCTGTCCCTCCCGGAACCGACGGCGGCATCACCCTCGCCGGCACAGCCTCCGGCTGTATCGGCGCAGCCATCATCGCCGCCCTCTCTGCCGCAACCTTCCACACCGGACTACCCTTCGCCACCATCATCTTCTTCTGCGGCGTCCTCGGTCTCTTCGCGGATAGCCTCCTGGGCGCAACCCTTGAAAGACAAGGCATCCTGAATAACGACGCCGTAAATTTCCTCTCCACCTGCATTTCCGCATCCTCTGCGGAATGGCTGACTCGCCACATCTTCTAAACACCACCCCGCCCCAACCCAGGTCTAAGAACAACTACCCATTGCGACGATCGCCCCACATTTGTTATCCATCATCCAAACAAGGTGGCGGAAGATTCTCATGGACTTCTCCAGGCCCCGACAAGCAGCCCGTTACCTTTTTTCGGTTCTCTTCCTGCTCGTCCTCACCTCCTGCGGATTCTCAACCCACCTGCCCTCCGGCGGCAGCACTGGCCCGCAGCACATCCAGAACGTCTTCATCATCATGATGGAAAACCACAACTGGACGGGCGCCGGCGCCAACAGCATTCAGAACAATCCCAACGCGCCTTACATCAACAACACGCTTATTCCCATGGGAGCGCACGCCAGCAACTACAACAATCCGCCGCACATGCACCCCAGCCTGCCCAACTATCTCTGGCTCGAAGCCGGAACAAACTTCGGCATCCTCAACGACGGCCCTGCCACAGTCCATAGCCAGAGCACCACACTTCACCTCGTCACTCTGCTCAAAAACGCCGGAATTTCATGGAAGGCCTATGACGAAGGAACCGATGGCTCCCAATGCCTCTTCATTCACTGGCATGTTCCCTTCGTCTTCTTCGACGACGTAACCAACAATCTCGACCCGCACTCGCCCTACTGTATCTCTCATATCCGGCCTTTCAGCGAGATGTACAACGACCTGGCCACCAACAATACCGCTCGTTACACTTTCATCGTCCCCAACGACTGCCACAGCATGCACAGCCCCTGCAATGGTGGAAACCAGATCGCCCAGGGCGACGAATGGCTCAGCCAGATCGTCCCCCAAATCCTCGCCTCCACCGCTTACAAAAACGGCGGCGTCCTCTTCATCATCTGGGACGAAGCCAGGAAAGGCGACGGCCCCGTCCCCTTCATCGTCCTCTCACCCTTCGTCAAGCCCGGATACACAAACAACATCTACTACAACCACGGCTCCACTCTCCGCACCGTAGAAGAGATCTTCGGAGTACAACCCATCCTCCGTGACGCCGCCACCGAAACCGATCTCAGCGACCTCTTCAAGCAATTCCCCTGATACGCCACCGGACCTGAGAGAGATGCGCCTTCACAGTCTTGCTTTGATCAGCATGTTTTGCGAAAGAATCGCTGCACTGGTGCCCGTTTCGGCCAGCAGCAATGCGCGGTGCGGAAGAGTACCCGCGCCCCAGATCATACGCCGCACCAGGCTCTTCAACCCGTGGACCACAGGCTTGTCTTCATAGCAAGCAACTTCGCTGAATCCAAGCGCAAGAAAAAGCTGACTGGCAGACTGCGCTGTAAATGCCTGCTCATGGGTCAAATCTCCATACCGGATACGCATGCCATAGATGCCCTCAGCATTAGGAACATGGGCGATACACAATCCATTGCGCTTCAATATCCGGCGAATATGGTCCACTGTCTCAAACAGTTCTTCGTGATTCAGGTGCTCCAGAATGTCCATCGCCAAAACAACATCCACACACCCATCGCGCTCGCTGCAAAGAAAATCTTCCAGCCGTCCCTGTTTCGCTTCAGAAATTCCCAGCCGCTGCGCCAGCTCGATCTGTTCTGCCGACACATCAATGCCCTTGATGTTCCTGTATCCTGCTTTCTCCAGAAAATAGAGAAATGCTCCATGCCCACATCCCAGATCAAGGATGTAGGCACTCCGGTCTGCGGGAAGATATTTCGAGATGATGGAATTGATAAATGCCTTCCGGGGATGGAACATCTCCTCAGCAGTGGGCCTCAACTCAAACGCCGCCTGGTGGCTAGATACATAGGAGTCATAAAGACGGGACTTCCAGAAAACACCGGTTCCGTTTGCCATGGACGGATGCTCCCTTTAAAGTGACGGTGCAATTGTAGCTTTCCACATGGACTTCCCGCTTATTGCAACTTTCGTTTAAAGAATTCGGCTCCCCTCGAGTAAGCGGCAATCCAGTCCCTGTACAACAGAAAATCATGAATTTCATCCGGAAAAACGAGCTCCTCCACATCCACCTTCTGCCTGCGCAGCGCGGCGGCCAGCTGCACCGTCTGCGAGAACTGCACGTTGCGGTCATCGTCCCCCTGAATCAGCAACACCGGCGAACGCCACGTATTCAGCGACGCCATCGGCGAAGAATTCCACGCCGTCCTCGCCCCCTCCGGATCAGCCGCCGGATCATACGCCGGAAGCCAGTTTCCCAGCTCCAGGTTCCAGTCGTGGACACCATGAAAATCCACGCCCGCTGCAAATAAATCCGACGCGCGTGCCAGCGCCAGCGCCGTCAGATATCCACCATAGCTGCCGCCCCACACGCCGATACGCGCAGGGTCCACATCCGCTCGCCCACGCAGATACAACCCCGCTCCCAGAACATCATTGAACTCGCTCGCTCCCGTCGCGCCATAATTCAGCGCCTCCCGGAACGGCTCGCCATACCCAATCCCGCTCCGGTAGTTCACCGACAAAACAACATACCCCAGACTCGCCAGATACTGGTTCATCGCATACGCATTGGAGTAATACTGCATATAGTGCCAGCCCAGCAGCATCTGGCGCCGCGACCCTCCATGAAAGAAAACCACCGCCGGATGCCGCTTGCCCTCACCAGTCTGCGGCAAAAACAGCTGCCCATGAATACGCAGCCCGTCCGCGGCAGAGAAAATAACCTGTTGAGGCACAACAAAGCTCTTCGCCGGAAAATCAGCCGGCACCGCCTGTGGCGCAAGGTCGCGCAACGTGCCATCTCCTTCCACCACCGCAGGACGAATCGGCACACGCGCATCCGATCGCAGCGCAACAATCGTCTGGTTGTCACTCCCCACAGCTGGGTACGTCTCGATTCCCTCTCCATGAGTCAACTGCGTGACCTCCCCTGAAGCCACATCAATCTTCCAGATATGTCTGCGATCTATATCATTCTGGTTCGACGAATAAACAATGCTCTTCCCGTCCGGACTGCTGCTCACTGCATCCACTTCAAACTCGCCGGGAGTCAGTAGCTTCGCCTCGCCCCCATTCTCCGGAACCGCATACAAATGCAGCCACCCGTCCCGCTCCCACGGAAAAAGAATCGTCCGACCCGACCAAAAGAGCTGGTGCTCGCTCTCCGTCGGCTGAAAGACGCTCCCCATGCCTTCTTGCGCGCGCCATATCTCCCGCCCCTCGCCCGTCTCCACATCGGCCACGCGAATAGACCACGGATACCCGGTACGCTTCGGCCCGAAGATCTCTTCATGCTTGTTGTAAGGAACGCGAACGAAAGCCACCTGCTTGCTGTCTGGCGACCACACCGGCTCGCCATCATGGTCCGTTCCCGGATCAAGGTAGCGCAGTGTCTTCGTGTCCTGCGCATACACGCCAATAAAACTGTGGTCCTCCCTGTGGCTCTCAAAAGCCAGATATTTGCCATCTGGCGACCACAGCAGCGATGACGCCCGCCCTCGCGTGTGCAGCAGTTGCTCCGGTTTTGCATTCGGGTCTTTCAGCGAAACACCCCATATCTGCCCCTTGAGCACATACGCCACCAGATCGCCCGCAGGAGAAACAGCCGGAGCGCCGCCCTCCGCCAGTTTGCGCGGACTCCCACCTTCCACAGGGACAACCCATATCTGTTGCTTCACACCTTCCGTCAGCAATGCCGGATTCGGTGCTGGCTTCTCCGGAAACTCCGAATCACCTCCGCGCACATAGATCACAGCCTTGCCATCCGGCGTCCACAAAAGCCCACTGATCTCCTGCCCATCATCGGCAGAGTACTGCGTCGCTTGTTTTGCGGAAAACCTGCCGCCCTCTTTCACCGCGATCCATACATTGCGCTTCCCATGTGCATCACTCACCCATGCAAATTCATCCTGGGCCGGAGCGGCCGTCAGTTGCGAATTGAAGGGTGCACTCATCGCCTTTTCAATCGTGAGGCTCTGTGCCAACCCAAGCGGCGTCAGTATCCACAGAGATATGGCCATGCATTTGCGAAATACATCCACGGGGTTTCTCCTGAAAACCGCATCATACAGGAAGCAGTTACGTCGCAGTTTGGGTTTGTTTTGAAAGAGCACGACTCAAGTCGTGCCATAAAAACTATGGCGCCAGCGCGGCTTTGGCCGCTGAGGGATCGCCTTTAGCATTTTCATTATGCTTGTCAACAGTCTGAAGGACAGAAATTTGGAACTTAAACTGAGACACTACTCAGCAACCAGCACAGACGGCAATTTGCCAAATCCTGATATCTTAGTCTTAACTTGCGTCTGTGTGGCTTGAGGATCATTTTCAAAGCCGGCAAGTATCGTTAGGGCATCGCTTCTTCGCCATGCGACGACACTTTTAGTCAAATCGAGAGACTGAACAAATTATGCGAATTCTGGTTACCGGCGCAGCAGGTTTTCTTGGATCTCACCTCACCGACGCACTCCTTGCGGACGGCCACTCTGTCTTGGGCGTAGACAATCTATGTACCGGGTCACTCAGAAACCTCGACCACCTCAGGAACGAACCCCGCTTCGAGTTCCGCGAGCACGATATCTGCCTGCCATTCGACTTCGGCAAAGTCGAGTACGTCTTCAATTTCGCATCACCCGCCAGCCCGCAGGATTACTCCCGCCTCGGCATTGAAACTCTGGCCGTCGGCTCGGATGGTACGCGCAACGCCCTCGATGTCGCGCACAAATATCAGGCCGGTTTTCTGCATGCCTCTACATCCGAGTGCTATGGGGATCCGGCCGTGCATCCTCAGACAGAAGATTACTGGGGCAATGTCAATCCCATCGGCCCGCGCTCTGTCTACGATGAAGCCAAACGCTTTTCTGAAGCGCTGGTCATGGCCTATCACCGCTATCGCAAAGTGGATACGCGCCTGGTCCGCATCTTCAATACTTACGGCCCCCGTCTCCAGGCCAATGATGGCCGTGTCATCTCCAATTTTGTCGTACAGGCACTGCAGGGCCAGGACCTGACCGTCTATGGCGACGGTTCGCAGACACGTAGTTTCTGCTATGTTTCCGATGAGATTGATGGCATTCTGCGCCTTTCGCGATCAGATCAACATCTGCCCGTCAACATTGGCAACCCAAATGAATGGACCATCCTCGAATGCGCGAAAACCGTCCTTCGCATCACTGGTTCGTCCAGCAAAATCATCTTTAGCCCCCTCCCAGTGGATGATCCTATGCAGCGTAAGCCTGATATCACCCGCGCGCGCAAATTTCTTGGGTGGGAACCCAAAATAGATCTCGAAACAGGACTGAAGCTGAGCCTTGAATATTTCCGTGAAACCTTGCCACTGCGCGCTGGCCTCGCAGAAAAATAGGCCATCAATCTGGGTAAGGGCAGGAAAACCCCACCTGTCCTCCCCGCATCTGAGTAGAAAATGTATTAATCCCTGGGGGCGCACGAACTGACAATGTGTTCCACGATTCTGCTCTTGGATGATGATCCCGTTCAGGCTGCCACCAGAAAAGCCATTTTGGTCAGCGCCGGAAATGATGTTCTGGTTTTGAAAGACCCTCAGGAGGCCCTGACCACTCTCTCCGAAATGGGCTCTCAGATCGGTTTTGTCATTACCGACCATTTCATGCCCGGAATGAATGGCCCGCAGTTCGTCTCTGAACTCCGCAAAAAAGATGTCACCATTCCCGTTCTGGTCTTAAGCGGCATGCCCGGCGTCGAACAGGACTACAAAGGTCTGAATGTCCTTTACAGGCTTAAGCCCTTCGCTCCAACGGATCTGATCGAACTTACGCGCTCGATTCTGGGGCCCCGACAACGCCTGAGCCGCACCGCGTGACCCGCTCCCGTTGCTGCTGATGTTCTTCTGCGGTGCATTCCCTTCATTTTTCCCTTGACCATCTTCTGCCCGGGCCATAAGACTAGCTACTTAAACAGTTGTTTGCACTGCCTTGATACCCTGCGTATAAGGCTTTTTGTTGTGTGCCAGAGTGGTTTTTCTTGCTGGGAAAAAGCTGAAAACTGTCCATGGATCATGCCAGACATCGTTGTCCTAATTGCCACAATATGACTGTTGTCCGCATCTTTCGCCGCGGATTCCTGCAGCAGCAGGTCTTCCCCAAACTGGGCCTCTACCCGTGGGAATGTCAGTTGTGCCGCGAAGTATTCCTCATGAGAAGCCGCGGAACCACAAAGAAAAAGACATCGCACAAAAAGCCCTAGCTCTGCTTCTGCGGCGTCCATCCTGAACATCACCTGGCCGCTTGCCTAACCGCCTGTGACCCCACGATGGTAAGCATCTGCTCTGCTCCGGACGCAGTTTCTCCCGGCTGCGCCCCGCCCACAAAAACTTTGTAATCGCCCGCAACCACAGCGCGCTGTCCTTTGGCGTCCACAACGCTCAGATTGCGCGCATCCAGATCAAAGGCCACATGCGCCGTCTCATGCGCCGCAAGATGCACGCGCCTGAATCCTGCAAGCCAATGGTTCGGTGCGCCCGGTGCCGCAGGTGGAGTGAGATAAAGCTCCGCCACTTCGTCCCCGGGAACATCGCTCACATTCTCTACATCCACAGTCACATGCAGTGGCGCCCCCGCATTCAGATGGTTCGATGACAAGCGCAGGTTGCTGCAAGTAAATCTGGAATAGCTCAGACCGTACCCAAATCCATACAGCGGCTTCTGCCGGAAGTAGCGATACGTACGCCCCTCCATCCTGTAATCATCAAACGGAGGCAGTTGGTCCACCGATTGATAAAACGTAACCGGCAATCTACCCGCCGGGTTGGCCGTGCCACTCAGAACATCCGCGATCGCCGCACCCCCGGCCTGCCCCGGATACCACGCTTCCACAACCGCCGCAACGTGCTGCTGCTGCGCCCAATCCACGGCCACAGCACTGCCGTTCAGCAGGACCACCACCAGCGGCTTTCTTGTCTGTGCAACAGCTTCCAGCAGCGCGCGCTGCGCCGCGGGCAGGGCGATGTCCGTACGGTCCCCGCCAGAAAATCCCGGAACATGCACCGGCATCTCTTCGCCTTCCACTTCCGGAGACAAGCCCACAAAAGCAACAATCACATCCGCCTGCCGCGCCGCCTGCACCGCCTGCTTCCGCAACTGCTCCTGGTTTGGCTGCCACTTCAGCGCAATGCCGCCCCCATAATCCGTGCCTCGGCGTGCATACTTCATCTCAAATGGATGAGGCCTGGCATCGCCAAAATGCACCGTAAAGGTCAACGGATCATCCTTCTGCCGCGGGTTGTCATCTGTAACCTGTGCAACCACTTTGCCGTCAAATGAAACGCTGTACGAATAAGGCGAAGCACAGTAAGGCTCGCACCGGGCCGGCTGCACCGTAAAGGTCACGTCTCCCGCGGCAAGCGGCTGGAAATTTCCGCTCCAGCGCACGCTGAAGTTCTTCGCGCTGCGCACAGGAACAGGCGCAACACGGTTCCAGTCAAAGTCAATCTGCGCATCGCGCTGCCTTACCGGAGTACCGCTGAAGTCCGCATTCGCAAAATACTCTGCCATCAGCCCGCCAGCAAAAACGTGGCTCGGCACCACCACCGGAAGCTCAGCAACCAGCGGCGACCCCTGCGAATAAAGTACCTTTGCGCCTTTGAACTTCTGCTCAATGCCAGCCAGCGGACTCTCCGGATGCAGCGCCACTCCGTTGTAATTGCCTTCCAGAGAAACCAGGGACTCGGCATTCGGACCAACAACCGCGATCGTCTTTACGTCTTTCGCGAGCGGAAGCGCGTTGTGATCATTCTTCAGCAGGACAATGGATTCCTCTGCCGCCTTCAGCGCCAGATTCGCGTGCTCCGAAGTTGCGTTTTCACTCGGCGCAATCCGCGAGTACGGATTCGACCCCGCCGGATCAAACAACCCCAGCCTGAATCGCGCCGTAAACAGCCGCACCACTGCCTGATCAATTTCCTTTTCGCTGATCAGCCCCTGATGCACCGCATCCACCAGCGCCGCATATTCGGTACCGCAGCTCAGGTCTGTCCCCGCCCTTACACCTGCAACCGAAGCGTGCACCGTATCCGGCGAAAAATGGTGCCCATACGGCGTAAAGAAATCGCTGATGGCCCCGCAGTCTGAAACCACATAGCCCGCAAATCCCCATTTCTTCCGCAGCGTCTCATCCAGCAGAAACTTGTTCGCACACGCCGGCTCACCATTCACGCTGTTGTAGGCACACATAATCGAATCGGCCTTCGCATCCACCACCGCCCTGCGAAACGCCGGCAGGTAGGTGTCTTCTACATCATGCGCAGAAGGGTCAATGTTGGCTTTGTGCCGCGAAGATTCTGGCCCGCTGTGGACGGCATAATGTTTCGCCGTCGCAATCGTCTTAAAAATATGCGGGTCGTCCCCCTGCATCCCACGAATGAACGCCGCTCCCATCTGCCCCGTCAGAAACGGGTCTTCGCCATACGTCTCCTGCCCGCGTCCCCACCGGGGATCGCGAAAAATATTGATGTTCGGCGACCAGAAGTCCAGCCCGCGATAAATACTGTGGTCGCCCTCAACCTGCGCTTCATTGAATTTCGCCCGGGCCTCGGTCGAAATCACATTCGCAATCCTGTACTCCAGGTCCGTGTCCCACGTCGCCGCCAGCCCAATCGCCTGCGGAAACACCGTCGCATATCCGGCACGCGCCACTCCATGCAGCGCCTCACTCCACCAGTCATATGCAGGCACTCCAAGCCTTGGAATCGCCACCGCGTGGTTCTGCATCTGCGAAACTTTTTCTTCCAGCGTCATCTGCGAGACCAGCTCAGCAGCATGCCGTTCCGCCGGTTGAGACGGATCAGAATAGGCCGGTTTCTGTGGAATAGACTGACAGAAGCCAGACATGACGCACACCAGCAACGCGGCAAACAAATGGATGCGAATCATCTTCATCGGTCCCTGCATCAGTGTACTAAACCGATTTTCCATGTTTCTGATTGGAAATAATGTTTCTATTAAATTAGCATCGCTACAATCATATAAGCATATAAGGACTACTCCCGTGCGGATCTCACTCTTCATCACCTGTTATAACGACACTCTCTTCCCCGAAACAGGCCAGGCCGTCGTCCGCCTCCTCGAACGGCTCGGCCACCAGGTTGACTTCCCGCTCGAGCAGACCTGCTGCGGCCAGATGCACTACAACACCGGATATCAGCAGGAAGCCATGCCGCTCATGCGACGCTTCGTCGAAATCTTCTGCAACGCGGAAGTCATCTGCGTCCCGTCTTCCTCCTGCGCCGCCATGGTCCGCGACCACTACCCGAAGATGGCCGAGTCCACAGGTGACACCGCATTGATCCAGGCCGTGAACAATCTCCTTCCGCGCGTCTATGAACTAGCGGAATTGCTCGTTCACAAGTTGGGCCTTGAAGACGTTGGCGCCTACTACCCGCATCGCGTCACATACCACGCAAGCTGCCACTCCCTGCGCAGCCTTCATCTCGGCGATTTGCCACTGCGACTGTTACGAAAAGTGCGCGGCTTGGATTTGGTCGAACTCCAGGACGTAGACCAGTGCTGCGGTTTCGGCGGCACCTTCGCCGTAAAGATGGGCGATGTCTCCGCCGCCATGCTCGCCGACAAAATCCGCTGCGTGGAAGACACCCGCGCTGAAGTCTGCACCGCTGTAGACAACTCCTGCCTCATGCACATCTTCGGCGGCCTCCACCGTCTGCGCGCCGGCGTCAGGACCGTGCATCTGGCCGAAATTCTCGCCTCTAGTGAAGAAGGAGCAGGCCAATGAGCATCCGCGTCGGCCAGGCCGCCGAAGCCCCGCCGTTCCAGAAAGCAGCCTTGCCCCTGCTCGATGACACACAGCTCCGCAAGAACGTGCGCCACGCCACCAATGTCATCACCCGCAAGCGCGCCGCCGTCGTAGGCGAGCAGCACGACTGGCAGCAGCTCCGCGCCTCAGCCAGCGCCATCAAAGAGCACACGCTGCGCCACCTCGACCGCTACCTTGAGCAATTCGAGAAAAACTGCACCGCTGCTGGAGGCCACGTCCACTGGGCCGCCGATGCCGACGAGGCCAACCGCATCATCCTTGACCTCATCCAGCAACAAGGCGGCAAAGAGATCATCAAGGTCAAGACCATGACCTCCGACGAGATCAGCCTCAACCCCGCCCTTGAAGCCGCAGGCATTCACCCGCATGAAACCGACCTCGCCGACATGATCATCCAGCTCGGACGTGACAAGCCCTCGCACATCGTAGTCCCCGCCCTGCATAAAAACCGCCAGCAGGTCCGCGAAATCTTCATGCGGGAAATGGGCCTGAACGAACTCGGCGACCGTCCCGAAGACCTCACCACTGCGGCCCGCAATTATCTGCGCGAAAAATTCCTCAGGGTAAAAATCGGCTTCAGCGGCGCCAACTATCTCATCGCTGAAACCGGAGGCGTCTGCGTCGTCGAATCGGAAGGCAACGGCCGCATGTGCCTCACCCTTCCTGAAACACTCATCACCATCGCCGGAATCGAAAAGGTCATTCCCACCTTCCGCGACCTTGAAGTGTTCCTTCAACTGTTGCCGCGCTCCGCAACCGGCGAGCGCATGAATCCATACAACTCGCTCTGGACCGGCGTCCACAAAGGCGAAGGCCCCCAAAACTTCCATGTCATTCTGCTCGACAATGGCCGTACGCGCATCCTCTCTGACCAGGAATCACGCCAGACCCTGCGCTGCATCCGTTGTGGCGCATGCCAGAACGCCTGCCCCGTCTACCGCCAGACCAGCGGCCTCGCCTACGGATCCATCTACGCTGGCCCCATCGGGGCCATCCTCACGCCGCAACTCTTTGACATGCAGCACGCGCAGACTTTGCCCTACGCATCCTCACTCTGCGGCGCCTGTTATGAAGTCTGCCCGGTCAAAATCAACATCCCTGAAGTGCTCATTCATCTGCGCGGACGCGTCGTTCGCGAGCAGCAATCCAGCGCAAACCTTGAAGCCATAGGCATGAAGGTCATGTCGCGTATTTTTTCGAGCCGCCGCACCTTTGAGTCCGCACAGCGCCTCGGTCGCCTTGGCCAGTGGCCCTTTGTCTCCGAAGGATGGGTCAAACACCTCCCCGGAATGCTCGGCAACTGGACTGAAGTGCGCGACCTCCGCCCCATGCCCGCCCAGACCTTCCGCACATGGTGGAAAAACCGCCAAAAACAGAAGCTGAAACTCGAGGATTCACCGGGTACCCAGGTCTCGCAGAAACCTGGGTTAAAAGAGAACCATCATGCCTGATACGACGAACACACGCGAAGCCATCCTCCACCGCATTCGCACCGCCAATGCCGACGCGCCCTCCTCGGACTATGCCCTGATTGAGCGTGCCTACCAGCAAAGTGCCAGCATGGACCGGGCCGAAATCCTGAAGACCTTCGCCGACCGCCTGCACGAATACGACGCGCACGTCACCGAAGCCACCCAGCAGACTGTCCCCGCCGCCATCGCTGAAGTCCTCCGTCGCAACCACCAGCACTCCGCCATCGTGGCCGATGGATTCCCACCGTCATCCCTCCCCGAAGGCGTTCACTGGCAGCAGGAGTCCGAGCTCAACACCGCCGAAGGCGCAATTTCCGGATGCGAAGTCGCCATCGCCCACACCGGGACCATTATCATCAAAGGCTCACGCCGCATCACTCTGCTCCCCGAACGCCTCCTTTGCGTCGTTTATGCCTCGCAGGTCGTTGAGACAGTACCGGAGGCCTTCGCCCGCCTCCAACCCCTTGCCGCAGAACCGCTTACCTTCATCTCTGGCCCCTCCGCAACAGCAGATATTGAGATGACCCGCATCCGCGGGGTCCACGGTCCGCGCTTCCTCGATGTCATCCTGCTCCAGGACTGAGTTCGCAGGGCCAAAGTGTAAACTGGTACTGAGGATTGTATGCCCGAAATTCACCGCAGAAAGACCGTTACCGTCAGGATTGGTAATGTTCGCGTCGGATCTGAAGCCCCCGTCGTCGTCCAGTCCATGACCAATACTGACACTGCCGACGTGCAGGCGACCATTCAACAGGTAGCCGCGCTCGCCTCCGCCGGGTCAGAGCTGGTCCGTGTCACGGTCAACAACGATGATGCTGCGAAGGCCGTCCCTCACATCGTCGAAGGCCTGACCAAAATCGGCATCCATGTCCCCATCGTCGGCGATTTCCACTACAACGGACACATCCTCCTCAAGAAATACCCCGACTGCGCCAAAGCTCTGGCCAAGTACCGCATCAATCCCGGCAACGTCTCCATTGGCCGTAAAGACGACGACAACTTTCGCACCATGATCGAGTGCGCCGTCGAGAACGGCAAGCCCGTGCGCATCGGCGTCAACTGGGGCTCGCTCGACCAGGCACTCCTCACCCGCATGATGGACGAAAACTCAAAGCGTCCCGATCCTCTCGACGCACGCGACGTCATGATGGAAGCTATGTGCCGCAGCGCGCTCGACTCCGCCGCCGCCGCCGAACGCTACGGCCTCGGGCACGACAAGATCATCATCAGCGGCAAGGTCAGCGGCGTGCGTGATCTAATTGATGTGTACGAAATGCTCGCCGCGCGCTGCAACTATCCCCTGCACCTCGGCCTCACCGAAGCCGGAATGGGCATGAAAGGCATCGTCGCCTCCACCGCCGGACTCGCCCCGCTCCTGCTCAAAGGCATCGGCGACACCATCCGCGTCTCGCTCACGCCGAAACCGGGCGGCGACCGCACTGAAGAAGTACTCACCGCGCAACAGATTCTGCAATCACTCGGCATCCGCAGCTTCACCCCGCAGGTCACCGCCTGCCCCGGCTGCGGACGCACCACCAGCACCTTCTTCCAGGAGCTGGCACAGCAAATCCAGACCTACCTTCGCGACTCCATGCCCGCCTGGCGCCAGCGCTACCCCGGTGTGGAAGAGCTGAAGCTGGCGGTGATGGGCTGCGTCGTCAACGGCCCCGGAGAATCCAAGCACGCCAACATCGGCATCTCCCTGCCCGGCACCTTCGAGGAACCCAAGGCCCCTGTCTACGTAGACGGCCGCCTCCTCACCACCCTCCGCGGCGACACCATCGTCCAGGACTTCAAAAAAATCCTCGATGACTACGTCGAAACCCGCTACGGCACCAACTCAGCAAAAGAAGAACTGGTCTCCGTCCACTAGGGTCGGCGGCCAAAATCCCCCTAACCGTCACCCTTTGAATACTTTACACGCAAAGTAGGGGTATCAGGATCCGCTTGCTACTTGTAGCCTGAGCTTTTCCATCCGCCGGTCATGTCGGTACTTCCATATCCCAAACAGAATGGCTGCAGCCAGCAACCCAAGAAAGACCCACAAAATCACGTCCGCCCATCCCGCAAGGTAATGCGACCACATTCGCAGCACATGGCGTCCATAGGTAGCGCCCAGCCACGCCATCAACCCATAGCGGGCCGTTCTCGCGCAAGTGAACGCCCAGAAGAACTGCCGTCGCGTCACGCCCAGAGCACCCGCCGCCAGCAGAAACGGCAGCAGCGGAATCGGCGGCGGAAGAACAGCGGCAATCGCCACGCTGGAAATTCCATGTCCCTTCACCCAGCCCGTTAACCGTACCAGGAAGCGTTTCGGCACATATTTCGCAAGCATCGCCTCGCCGCCCTTTTTGCCTGCGCTCCATGTCAGATAGCCGCCAAGCACGCTGCCGCCTGCAGCTACAACTACCAGCAGCCACGGCAAACTATGCCGCGCCGCCAGCAGAAGCACCAGCAGGTCCGTGCTTCCCGGCACAGGCAGCGGAATCAAAGACGCATCCAGCGCCGACACGCCAAACACGCCGAGCACCCCAAACTGAATCAACCAGTGCGGAATAGGAGAATGGTGCCTGTGTGCGTGCGCGAAATAACTCACGCACTGTAGGACGCGAGTTTCCGCCCTCAGGACTTCGTTGCAGAATGAAAATCAGGAAGCAGCCTATTTCATGTCAGGCTGCGCTGGAGCAGGCCCCGTATCACCGGTCTGTGACCTCAAACCCGCCCCCTGCTGCGTAGGAGCCTGGGCCGGAGCATACTTTGACGCACACTTGGCCTGGAGCTGGTTCGCATGAAAAACACCATCCCTTCCAAAGGTCCCAATGGCCAGTGCCTGAGAATTGTCCTTGAACGTGTCCGGCGGTGGCTCGTCCCCTTTGTACGTCACCGGCAGGGTCAGATCGTTCTCCACCAGCACAAACCTCGCATCCGATCCATTGCGCTGGATGGACCCAGGCTGCACAAATCCGGCCACGCGTAGATGGCGGGCATAGGCCTTATCGCCCATTCCGTGAAGTTCCTGAATGGTCACGTAATAGCTCTTGTTGGCCTGGACCCCGCTGACCGCGAGATAGATGATCGCTCCAAGTACGACAATAATCGCAATGGCTATCCGGGTGCCCTGATTGTTTCTCATGACTGTGATTTATTTTACCCGGAATTTATAATCCCCTCAGGATTCATCCACTATTCATCGTCAGACATCTAACAGCAAAACGACTTCATACGAGGTGATTATGAGCACCAACGGCATCAGCACTCCGCAGTCTGCAACTGAAATTCTCAGGCCGCGCGCGGAGTGGATCGCAAAACGGAAAGCCGAGGCCGCGCGTACCGGAGACGACAACATCTCCCAAATGCACTTTGCGCGCAAAGGCATCATCACCGAGGAAATGGAGTTCGTCGCCAAACGCGAAAACCTCTCCGCTGAGCTCATTCGCTCGGAAATCGCTGCAGGCCGACTCATCATTCCGGCAAACATCAACCATCCTGAGCTGGAACCAATGGCCATTGGCGTTGCGTCCCGGTGCAAAGTCAACGCCAATATCGGCAACTCTGCCGTGACCTCCAACATTGATGAGGAACTCCGTAAGCTGCACATGGCCGTACAGTTTGGCGCCGACACCGTCATGGATCTCTCCACCGGCGGCAACATTCCGGAAATCCGCGAAGCCATTCTGCGCCATTCCCCCGTTCCCATCGGAACAGTGCCCATCTACGAGGCCCTCAACCGCGTCAAAAAGCTCGAAGACCTGAATATTGATGTCTATCTTGAGGTCATCGAAGAGCAGGCCCAGCAGGGCGTAGACTACTTTACCGTCCACGCCGGCGTCCTGATTCAATACGTCCCCATGGTCGCAAAGCGCATCACCGGAATCGTCAGCCGTGGCGGCGCCATCCTCGCCCAGTGGATGACCCACCACCACAAGCAGAACTTCCTGTATGAAAACTTCGACCGCATCGTAAAGGTCATGGCGAAATACGACGTCAGCTTCTCCCTCGGCGATGGCCTGCGTCCAGGCTGCGTGGCCGACGCTTCCGACGAGGCCCAGTTTGCCGAGCTCAAAACCCTGGGTGAACTCACCCAGAAAGCCTGGGAAAGCGACGTTCAGGTCATGATCGAAGGCCCTGGCCACGTTCCGCTCGACAAAATCAAGGAGCAGGTGGATAAGGAAGTCGAATACTGCTACGGCGCGCCCTTCTACACTCTCGGGCCTCTGGTCACCGATATCGCTCCCGGCTACGATCACATCACCTCCGCCATCGGCGCGGCCCTCATTGGATGGCACGGCGCTTCCATGCTCTGCTACGTCACGCCCAAAGAGCACCTCGGCCTGCCCAACGAGAAAGACGTAAAGGACGGCATGATTGCCTATAAAATCGCCGCACACGCCGCTGACATCGCCCGCCACCGCCCCGGTGCCCGCGACCGCGACGACGCCATCAGCTACGCTCGCTACACCTTCGATTGGGAAAAGCAGTTCGCCCTCTCCATTGACCCGGAAACAGCCCGGTCCATGCACGATGAAACCCTTCCCGACGACTACTACAAGGAAGCCGCCTTCTGCTCCATGTGCGGACCCAAGTTCTGCTCCATGAACTGGTCCAGCAAAGTGGACGAATACAACAAGACCGTTCACGGTCTTGAGAAGGCCGACCTCAGCAATCTCGTCACCTTGCAGGCCGGTCAGTTGGCAGCCAGGAGTTAGAACCATATGTCCACCGAAAGACAGGGGCGCCTCCGAGCGCCCCTGTCTTTCCTTTTTGTTAAACTATTCCTGAATTCAGTGTGGTGAAGGAGTTCACCCTTAACCGCTGTCCATCCTCAAGAAAGTGCCGGGGACAGATGATGACTCCTGACAGGGGACCCTGTCCAGGAGCATTCTCCACCGCCCTGGCTCCCCTGAAAAAGCTGAACACCAGATGCCAGCCTTACCAAAGACTGTGCGTCAGAGGGGATGAACGAATTGCAGAAATACTTGTGCATCGCAATCGGAGGCGCGCTCGGCTCACTCACACGTTACTGGGTCGGCGTAACCATCGCCGACAGGTTTGGCTCAAAATTCCCTTATGGGACCTTCGTCATCAACATTACTGCCTGCTTTATCATCGGCTTCTCCCTCACGTTTCTCGGCAAGCGCGCAGACGTAAGCCCAGCGTGGAGATTTCTGGTTCCCATCGGCTTTGTTGGCGCGTACAGCACCTTCTCCACCTTCGAATGGGAAACATTCATCAACCTGCAGGCAGGAGCATTCCTCATTGCTGCCCTTTATGTCGGGCTCAGTTGCCTTTTAGGACTGGCAGGCGTATGGTGCGGCGTGCTGGCAGCCAAAGCACTCTCATAGTTGGAGGAAAATATGACGTTACCCGCCGGAAAGGCACTGAAAGTTTCTATCTACCTGAGTGAAGGAGCAACGTATCATGGCTCATCGGCCTACTCCAGTATCCTCGACTATCTCTTCTTTCACGGAATTTCCGGCGCAACTGTGCTGAAAGGCATCGCAGGCTTCGGCTCCGATCATCACCTGCACTCAGCAGGCACGGTCGAAATCTCCGACAAACTTCCCGTAAAAATCGAATTCATTGAGTCAGAGTCACGGGTCGAAGAGATTCTTCCACGCCTTCGCGAGCTGGCAGGCACAGCCATGATCGAAGTTCAGGAAACTACCGTGGTCAAGACCGCCGACGTTCCCAAACCCGCGAAGCAGCCCGCACCACAACATGTAAAGATCGAGGGCCGCGCAAAACTCATGCAGATATTCATCGGAGAGAGCGACCGCTGGCAAGGCAAGCCCCTCCATGCGGCTTTGGTCCAGGCCATGCGCGCCCACGATCTGGCCGGAGCTACCGTGCATCGCGGCATCCTTGGATACGGCGCCCACCGGCGCGTCCACAAAGACAAACCCTTTCATCTCTCCGGCGACGCCTCTCTCACCATCACAGTGGTAGATACTGAGGAGAAGCTCAAGGCATTTCTTCCCGTCGTGGATCAGATGGTGGCAGAAGGACTCGTCACCCTCTCCGACGCCGACATCATCAAGTATGCCCACCGGGCTGAGGACGTTTAAGCACGTAAACGCGATAGGCCGCCCACTCCGCCGGATGGCTCCACCACCGCACCGGTCCGGCGGCTGCCGTTGCGCCTCCAGCGAGTAGTTTGCTGCCAGAAAGCTTCTGAACTCCGGCCACAAATCCAGCTTGCTGAAGTCATTCGATTGCGCCGGATGCAGATAGCTGGTTACAACAATCACGCGTGGCGGTTCCTGCTGAATTTCATTCCAGAATGTAGCGCGCGTTTCCTTCACCGCCGGTACACTCTCCGGACTAAAAACAGTTTCTGCCCGCGGAGCGCTGTGAATAAATAACGCTGGGTATTACCCGAGCATCGCCAGCAGCTTCTCCAGATTCACCTGCGACGGAGAAACCACCCCGCGCGGCAGCGCCGGCCCAATGGCTACAGCTTCATTCTTCCCTTCAAACCAGGCCAGAAAGCTCCCCTTTTCCGCGCCTGACAGCCTCTGTTGATTGATCCAGGTATAGTATGCGCCCATCTCCGCATCAATCAGCGATCCGGCAGGATCGGTTTCATTGGTGGGATGCTGGCCGGAAAGGAGCTCGTTCATGGGAAGCTGCCTCTGGCGCGGCGCAAACCGCACCAGCATGGTGACTGGTTGTGCCCGCCGCAGCGCTTCACGCGCGGTCCACTGCGCAAACGTTGTACTGAAGATCTGCGTGCCGGATCCCTCTGTCAGAATGCTCGTCTTAAAGTGTGCAAGCGTGGCATCGCTCTTCGAACCCAGCCCTATCTCCTCCGGACGCATCTCTGCCAGCAGCGTCCGCAGCGCTTCAGGGCCGCCGCTGCCGCTGTTGATCACTTCCTGCATCCGTTTCAGAATGGCACGCCGTACTGGAGCAAGTTCAGCATAGGAGATGACAGAAACCTGCGCACTTTCCATCGCAGGTTCGCCACCGTCAATGTACCAGTGCTGATATGGCTCCCGGTGCTTCGCCGCACGCGCCTCCAGTGCCTCCGTCAGGATCGCCAACCCTTTCGCAGGGTCAACGTTCGGGAAATAAGTTCCGTACGGGCGGAGCTTGCGAAAGATCGGATGCGGGCTGTGATCACATCCCTGCCCCGCCAACACAATCCCGAGCCGCGGAATGGGCGGCTCTCGATCCGGCTTCGCTTTACGCCACGCCTCAGCATAAGCATCGGCAGCGGTGCGGAAGGCGTCCATCTGGTGCGTGGCCCATAGATGCGCCGTCAGCGCTTCGCTGAATGCCCGCGGCTGCCGCACCCAATCTATGGCCGCCAGCGTTTCTGTAACTTCGATTGCTACGAATCCATGCAGCAGATTCTCGCGCTGTTCAGCCGGGAGCGAAGCAAGATATGCAAACTGGTCATCCAGCATACGCTGCTCAGCCGGAAAGCGAACATCATAGGCAATCACTTCACGCAGCAACAAAGGCAGAAGCGACAAAGGCAAGTTCTGCAGCAAAGCAAGATGCTCCACAGCCACCGCCCGTCCTTTCGTCGGATACGAGACGAAACTGGCAGCAGTCAGTTCACGTGGCTGCATGGCTACGCAATCTCCGTGAGAGGAGTGCCTTTGCTGAAGCGCGCTGAGAACCCAAGGCGCGCTCCAATGGTTGGCGCCAGGTCCACAGATTCCACCGGACGGTCAATCACAACCCCCTGCCTCACCCCAGGCCCAAGCACCATCATCCACGTCGTGCGCGAAAGCGGGTCGCCCGTGCGATGATGCTGAAATCCATTCCCGCCCGCATCTACGTCCGAATCGCGCCCAAAATCCGGCAGGATAAACATCGTTGTTCTGCCCTTATATTCCGGATTGCTTTCAATGGCATTCCATAATTCAAGGCACAGACGGTCCGATCGCTGGATCCCATCAATGTAGAGCGAATAGGTCCCTGAGTGCGCAATATCAATATCGTGCAGAGTAATCCAGAGCAGGCTCGGCGCCATCTGCCGCATGAGTTGCTTCGCAATATAGACTGACAATTCATCCGGACTGCTGAGACTCATCGCATGATGCACAAAATCACTCACTGAGAACTTCAGCACATCTTCCAGTTGCCGCATCTCTACTTCGCTGCCCGCCAGCTCCGGCGTGTAAAACGGGGTTTCGTAGTTATCTCGCAACAGATGCGCGTAGTCTATCGAGCCATTTGCAGGTAGCGCAGCCTGTAGTAAATGCTTGGGCAGAATCACTCCCGCACCCAGGCCCTCTCCATACGCGCGGTTGCCGCTCTCCCCAATGTGATTGAACCCATTGCTTGGAGCCACCACCCAGGCATCATGCAAGGGCCGCTTCCGGTCCTTGCGAAAGTACTCGAAGACCGTCGGATTGTCCGGCGGTACCGTAGCGAAGTTATTAAACGTCTCATAGACTCCCGTCGCAAGGCTCGCCGTCGCCACGTAATGCCCCAGAATGCCTTTATTCACCACCTGCGCATAAAACGTGGACTGCGGAAAGAGCGTCTTCACCATGTTGGGGATGTTCTCTTGCCCTTCCGGAGCAAAGGTCTCTTCGTCCCGCGCGCCCCCGCCAAACGTTACGACCACCACCTTCTGGTTCTTCAACTGCGCAAGCGCGCGCAAAGGCGCAAAACTGAAAAGCGGCGCGGCACTTGCCACGCCCGCCGCAGATCGCAGAAAATCGCGCCGGCTCCAGGCGATGCGCCTTGCCACCTCACGCGAGTCGATCTGGTCTGCTCTCATCAATTCTTCGATACCAGGATGGTTGTTACTTGTTTGAATTTTGCATTCAGTTCATCTTTTTCCTGCTGGCTGTACTTCTGCTGCAAGGCAATCTCTGCCTGCGCCTTTTCGTGCTGCCCGGTATGAGAATACGCCAGCGCGAGCCGATAATGCGCCTGAGAATAGGCCGGCTTCAGGGTGATCGCTTTTTCCAACGGGGCCATGCTCGCCTGCCAGTCTCTCTTCTGTTGCTCAAGAACGCCGAGATGGTAATACGACTCAGGAAACTTCGGATCTGCCGCAATTGCCTGCTCCAGTAGCTTCTGCGCCAGTGCCAGGTCCTGCTGGTCGCTTGGACGATGAAGAATACTTGCCGCGGCGTATGTCGCCACTGGCGCATTCTTCGTATGCCTCTCTGCAAACTGGATCAGGCTTGAACAACCAGGACTGTCATCCGGCATCAGGCTGCAATCATGCCCAAGCAGGCTGGCGACAAACTCGTTGTCCGGGTCAGTATTCAGAAGTTGCGCAAAGATGGGTGCCGCTTTATCAAAATCATTGTTCGAATAGCGCGCAATGCCCAGTGCCAGCAGCATCTGCTTGCTTGCCGGGTACTGCTTCACGCCATATTCGAAATACTGGATCGCCGGAGGGAACGTCCAGTGCCGCATAAATTCAATTCCGGCTGCATAAATGTTCTGCTCGCTCGGATCCATCTTCGCCGCATTCACATAATGCGCCGCTGCCTCTTTGTACAGCTTCTGTCTTTCGCTGATGTCTCCCAGCAAAGACTGCGCCGCCGCCGAAGTCTCTACATTAGAAGCGCGCCCGAGCACTTTGCCCGCCTCGTCATACTCGCCTGAATCAAACAACGCCAGCGACCAGTTATAAAGCAGATCGTCGCCCGGAGCCTTCACTTCTGCGGACGCCGCAAATGCTTTCGCCGCCTCCGACGGCCGCTTCACCTGCATCAGGGCCAGCCCATAATTCGATTGCGTCGCCGGATTCTTCGGATCCAGCAATGCCGCACGCCGCAAAACCCGTACCGCATCCTCATTGCGATTCAGCTTGAGATATACCGCACCCAGGTTCGCCAGTACCGGCACAGAAGAAGGCCGGACCTTCGCTGCTGTTTCCAGCCATGGCACAGCCCCGCTGTAATTCGCCTCTTCAGCATAGATTTCCCCCAGCGAAGCGCTTACTTCAAAGTTGTTCGGATATCTGCGGGCCAGTCCTGCAAGCAGCCTTTCGGCATCTTGCATATGGCCCTCGTCCTGGGCTTTCGAGGCTGCTTCAAAGGTGTGCCGGTCTTGCGCAGAGAAACTGTGCTGCGCAAACAAAACAGGCGCAGTTGCTCCTGACAAAACCATGAAAATGAACGCGGAAATAAAAGGCCGGAAGACCACGTGAATTGAAAATCTCCGGCGGACAGATGGTTGTCTGTCCGCCGAAGCTAGTTTAGCTCTTAGAAGTTGTACTTCAAAGAGAATTGGAAGAAGCGCGAATCTGGAGTATAGCTCTGGAAGAACCGCGCCCCGGTAATCTGACCGCCGTTTGGTCCGATTCCCGTATTCGATGGCTCCCCATACCCAGGAGTATTGAGCAGGTTGAAGACATCAGCACGGAACTGCAGGTTCTGCTCATGCCATGTTGGAAACGATTTAAAGAGCGAAGAATCCACCCTCGTATAACCCGGCCCCGCGATCTGGTTACGGGATGAACCGAGATACGGCAGAGCAGCCAGACCACTCACAGTATTCGGAGTACCATCCCCCTTATAGGTGATGTCGCTGGCCTTCGGATTACGGAAAGAGCAAGGATTATACCAGTTTTGGAGCGTCTTCACCTTCGTCGGGCAGGTAAAGCTGCTTCCATAACTGGGATCAGGTGTGCCACCGCCCTTGAACGGATCAGCGACACGAACAGCGCGAGCACTGGCTCCAGACGGATTGGTAATGTTGCTGCTGTAGACGGTGAACGGCTCGCCTGTTTGGGCGCGGAAGGTCAAGCTTGTGGCCCAGCCGCCAAACAGATAATCAGCTACTCCACCATGGTTCAAATACTGTCTTCCTCTTCCAAACGGCAGTTGATAGTTCCCATTGAACGTCACGCGATGCCGCACGTCAAAGGGCGAACTCGCATAGTCGTAACCAATCGGGACGATGTTCGTACCTCGATAGCCGCCGTCTCCCGTGCTACCCAACGGTGTCGGTGCGTCATCAAGAGAGTGCGCATAAGTATAGGTGGAAAGAAAACTCAGTCCATTTGAAAAGCGGCGTTCGAGCTTCGCCTGGAGCGAATTGTAGTTTGACACGCCCTGATAGGAGTTATAGGCCACACCTCCAAAATCAGGGAAAGGCTGAAGCGGGTTTGGAGATGGTCCATAGCCATTTGGAGCCAATGCCACCATTCCATTGGGATTGGGGAAGACAAGCAAATGACGCGCAAGTGATCCCACATAACCGACACTCACCACCATGTTGTTGCTGATGGAGTATTCAGTCGTGAGGTTGAACTGTTCGCTATATGCTGTCTTGGCGTGCAGATCACCTCCGCGCAATGCCGGTGTGTTAATCGCGTTTTGCAGTCCTTGTGCAATCGCGTTGCTGAACCCCGTCTCTAAGGTAAAGCCATTCGTCGGGCAGCTTCCTCCGGTGGTGCAGCTCGTCGGAGAGTTAAAGCTGGAATCAAATTCGAAAGGATAGTTCTCACCCAGGTTCGGGTAATATCCTGCGCTTTCCAAACCACCAAAGAACAGGCCGAATCCGCCACGAATCACAGCTTTGTCAGAAGGACGGAAGGCGAAACCAAACCGCGGAGCAAAGTTCAGGTTTTGTCCATGCACCAGCGGGTTGTAGTTGCTGTACTCCAGGCTGATGTTGTCCTTGGCCAGCAAATTCAGGAACTTCGGCGCCAGCACTACATTTCTGCTCTTCGCCGGAAGGAGATACACGCCCGTTCCACCACCAGCGGTCGGTGCATTCGTCGGATAGAACAGCGCCTGATGTCCATGCCGTTCTTCGTAGGGCTGAAAGTACTCATAGCGTATGCCCAGATTCAGTGTCAGCTTCGGAGAGACAGTCCAGTCGTCCTGAAAATACCCGGCGTTGTCCCACCTTACGTCATCACTGTTGAACACGTTGGAAATGGCAGAGCTGTTCATCAGGTTCAGCAGGAAATCAGCTGCGCCAAAACCAGTATTAGCTGTACCGACCTGTGATGTGTATACGCCCGTATAGTTATAAGTTCCACGTGGCTGCGTGGGCTGAGTAGTGGAAAAACGAACATGCTGGATATCAATGCCCATCTTGAGAGCATGATTGCCAGCAATCTTCGTCACATTGTCCAGCACCTGCCACACATTGTCGTATTCATTCGATATGTAAAACTGTGGCGAGCCAAAATGAGACAACCCGCCTACATTCACATAGGGAAGCCCGCCATTGCCTGGATTGTAAGGAATTCCGCCAAAGCCAAGCGACGTGGCAAAGTTCGGATCATACGCATGGAAGTTCTGGAAGCCGAAATGGCCATAGTTGTAGCCAAACCGAAACTCATTGGACAACGTCGGGGTGAAGACATGCGTTTCGCTGAATGCAAAGTTTTCACCAAGATTAATGATGTTCCCGGTATCACCAAAGCTGCCGCCATCCAGTGTCAGGTTCAGAGGAGCAGGATGCACGGCTGGATCATGCATATAGCTGAACCGCGCGAAAGTCTGGTCTTTTGAACTTATGTTCCAGTCCATACGCGTGTCCCATTGCCACGTATTGTCCTGAGCATTGGCTTGACTGGTGTAGTTATTGTAGGTTTGACCCGCTGCTCCTACGTTTGGCAAGGGATACAGATTAAGAATGTTTTGTGCCACTGCATCAATCTGGTTGGAGCACAATACGTTCTGTTGACCATTGCAGGACATCAGTGTTGTACCTGCGCTTGTCGTGCTTGGCTCGTAAAGCGTGATTGCCCTCCCGCCTGAATTCAGCGCCGGATTCAGTAACTCGCTGAAGTTCCCCTTCCTCATCAGTGCAGTAGGAACGGTCTGTCCGGAATGCGTCTCGCCGAAAATAATGCGGTTCGCCTCCACATCGCCAAAGAAGAACAGCTTGTTCTTGATAATCGGAAAACCAAGCGTTGCGCCAAACTGGTTTTGACGGTACTTCGGCACGACTCGGGCGTCGCATCAAAATCGTGAATATCAAAGGCGTCGTTGCGGATGTACTCCCAAAGATCGCCGTGGATGTCATTCGTACCACTCTTGATGCTGGCGTTAATGACCGCGCCGGCAGAGTGTCCAAATTCCGCGCTGTACGCGCCAGTCTGTACCTTGAACTCCGCCAGAGCGTCCGGTGGAGGCCGCACGATAAAGCTGGCGCCATTCAGAAAGTCCACCACGTTGTTGTTGTTGTCTACTCCATCCAGAATGAAATTGTTCTGCTCAGCGCGCTGACCGTTCGCGTTAAAATCGCCCTTCCCTGCACCGCGTGAGCCGCTTGGTGGCGCTGCACCTGCCGCCAGCTGAGCAATAAATACCCAGTTGCGGCCATTCAAAGGCGTGTCATTGATGGTCTTGGTGTCCATCACCTGACCGGTCGAACCCTCTTCCGTCTGCATCAACGGAGGCGCTGCAGTCACTTCTACCGTTTCCGTTGCTTCGCCAGGTTGAAGCTGCACATTCACTGCAAGCCGCTGCTGCACGTCAAGGTGCAGATTTGCCTGCGTCGTCGTCTGGAAGCCAGGCGCTGTGACTGAAACCTGATAATTGCCAATTTTGACGGGCGAGAAAGTATAGACACCGTTCTGGTCGGTCTTCGTTTGCAATTCAAGACCGGTATCGGTGCTCTTGAGGGTGACCTGCGCATTCGGTACGACCGCTCCGGTCGTGTCCTGCACAATGCCTGTGACTGAGCCCTGGTCCATCTGCCCAAAAGCAAAACACGGAACCAGCAGCAAGAAAACGATTGCTGGAAAACTTTTGAAAAATATCCGCCATATCGCGGAAGTCGCCTGCGTAAAACTTCGCATACACTTACCTCCCTGAAATTTACTGTCGGGAACTGCGTACCACTTCATGCATCGTTGTGTTTGTTCTCAAGCGCAGATCCCTGCGCCTGTGCTTTTTGGTAAAGCGTCCCTCGAATTTTGTTAAGCTCTCAAATTCTTAAAGCGTCCTCCTCCCAAAAGAGTGAATTGATCAGGAGTAAACGGATACATTTCGCATGGACTGGCCCGATCTGAATTCAGGTTCCCAACTCAAAATGAAACCGTTAACATTGCCGGTACTGTGTGTATTCAAATCCAGACACAACTGTCAACAGAATTTTTCTACCCTTACCAAAAAAGTAAACACGCACTGCTCACCTTCGCAGGATGCATGCACCCCGAAAATTTTGTTGCCCTTGTTAATCTGCTCAATTTTCCGTTTGCATTCTGGGCAAGGCCGAAGGCCCTATCGCAATGCGCGCCGCTCGCCAGCAACAACCTTTCGCAGCATGCACAAAGCAGAACACCGCCCCGGGTGCCCATCCTTTGCTCACCGGATCCCCAAACGCGCTGTGTTCGCGATCAGGAGGGTGGAAAGCAAAAGGTGGAGAGGCTATTGGGAAAAGACAAAAAGACTCTGTCAAGTCTTACGAAGGTAACACCCGCCCTTAACTTCTCCGGAATCATCTACATACCCCACCCCCCCAGGGCCGGAAATTCCCCCTCCACCTGCTATTCTTGTACTAGAAGAAAAAGGCGTGGCCCAAAAGCCATGCTTTTTCCCTTCAGAGCACCTCGTCGACTTGGAAGCGTACCCTGTCTGGCGTGAGACCCCCTCGTAAGTAATTGAAAACACTAGGAAGAACCTAACTCCAGCAGAATCAGTAGGATAGCAGGGGATGATCCCCCGCTAAGTGATTGAAAATAAAGAAAAGGATACCGACAAGGGGAGGGGGGAGGGGAGGGGGTACTGGTGGTATGAACCTGGGAGATAGCTGACAGAATGAACCAGAGGAGATCTGACACTGCGAAAGTGCGATACCTTTTTGAGCGAAATGCTGTGGAGAGAGCCATTGGGCTGGGAGCCGTCCGACGACGGCCTCTTCGCCGTCTACTTCGCCCATCTGACGTTGGTGCAGCTGGATGAAAAACAGGTAGGCTGTCAGGGCTGAAGAGCACTGCCTGAACTGTCAGGTGTCTCCGTTCAACACACTTGACCTTCAGCTGCTTACAATCTCCGAGAAATCGGCGATGGATGAAAATCCATGCAACACCCACGCCAGCAAAGTAAGCCGATTCTGCCGAACGGCGGGATCCTCCACCATGACCATGACCTTATCGAAGAACAGATCCACATGTGGACGCAGCGTAGCAATCTGCTCCAGCGCCTCCTGATACTTCCGCTCAGCGCGCAAGGATTCAACTGCTGGCACAAGTTTCTCTGCTTCAGAATAAAGTGCCTGTTCCGGAGCATCTACCAGAAGCTTCTGGTCTACGCGACCTTCCCCTCCCGGACGCCCCTGCTTCTCCCCTGCCTGTCGCAGAATATTCTTGATCCGCTTGAACGCTGCCGAAATGGCCAGGAAGTCCTCAGACCCACGCACCGCGCTCAGCGCTTCGGCCCGCGCAACTGCATCACGAACGTTTTCATGGTCGGCCGCGATCACCGCTTTCACAACGTCGTAGTGGAAGGCCCTGACATCACGAAGGTAGAATTCCACGCGCTCCCGCAGAAATGCGCTCACTCTATCTGCAATCCGGGCCTCGTCTTTCCCGGGCATCGCAATCATGTCCGCAAGAGTAAGTGGCAAATCCGATTCAGCCAGAATCTTCACCACGCCATTCGCCGCCCGCCGCAGTGCAAATGGGTCCTTCGATCCCGTCGGTTCAAGCCCAATCGCAAACATCGCAGCAATGGTCTGGATGCGGTCCACCAGGCCGAGAATCTGACCTTCCACTATGTCCGGAATAGCATCTTCCACCGAAGCAGGAGTGTATTGCGCATAGATGGCCTGCGCGACTGTCTCCCCCAGGCCCTGGACGCGCGCATACAAACCGCCAACAATGCCCTGCAGCTCGGTAAACTCCTTCACCAGTTCCGTCGTCAAATCCGTCTTCGCCAGCCGCGTTGCCGTCAACAAAGCATCGCGGTCCAGAGCAACTCCTCGATTGGCGGCAAGGACAGCAATCTCTTCTGCGATCCGCAGGTTGGCCTGCGTCTTGTCATAATAGCTGCCCAGGTCTTTCTGGAACGTCACCGACTTGAGCATCTCCACCCGGTCCGTTAATAGAACCTTCTGGTCCACGGTCCAGAAGAAGCGCGCATCGTTAAATCGCGCCCGCAGCACTCGCTCATTCCCATGTTGGATGACGCCGATCCCGCGCTCATCTGTCTCCGTATTCAGTACCGCAAGAAAGTGCGGCGCAAGCTTGCCGGAAGCATCCTCAACCGCAAAATACTTCTGGTGGTCGCGCATCACCGTCACCAGCACTTCCTCTGGAAGCGACAGATATTCAGGCTCAAAGTTACCCAGCAACACCGAAGGCCATTCGGTAAGGTGCGTTACGGTTTCCACCAGCGCCGCATCCTCGCGCCACCGCGCTCCAGCCACCGAGCGTGTCGCCGCATCCAGCGCCTTGCGAATGCGCTGCCGCCGCGCATCCACATCCACCAGCACCTTTGCGGCCTCGAGCGCACTTACATACTCTGAGGGCTTGAGGATCGTGACCGCCTGCGCGCCATGCAGAATACGATGTCCATAACTCAGGTTCGACGCACGCACTCCGGCAAACTCCACAGGAACGACCGCCTCATCCAGCAACGCCACAATCCATTTCACCGGACGCACGAACCTCTCCGGCTTGCCAGCGCGCCAGTACATGTTCTTCGGCCAATACAGCGCTGCGAGCTCCTTCGGTAACTGCTCCGCCAGGACCTCAGTAGCGGCGCGTCCACTGCGCGACACAGTCGCAGTAACGTACTCCCCTTTGGGAGTCACAGTCTTTTCAAGCGCTGAAACCTCAACACCGGCCTTTTTAGCGAAAGCGAGCGCGGCAGGCGTAGGCTCGCCATTTTTGAAAGCGACGCTCCACGACGGCCCAGTCAGCTGTTCTTCTGTATCAGCCTGTTTAGGAAGCACTCCGGGAAAAACAACAGCGATCCGGCGCGGCGTTGAGTATGAGCGGGACTCGATCGTAGCACCCGATACCAGCCGCTCGCGATTCAGCAATTCAAGCACGCGGCGATGCAGCTCTTTCTGTGCCGCCGCAATCATCCGCGCTGGAATCTCTTCCAGTCCAATTTCGAAAAGTAAATCTGACATATTTTTATTGATCGCTGTTGACTCTTAGCTTCTGACTACAGTTTCGAGTGATCGTGTGACTTAGCCGGTTTGCAACAAGAGACACCAGGTCAGGCACGCACAGCAAGCGGCGGCTTCTCTTGCTGCGCCACATACGCCTTCGCCACACCTACGGCCAAATTCCGGATACGCGCAATAACGCCCACTCGCTCTGTCACAGAAATGGCCCCTCGCGCATCCAGTAGATTAAAGAGGTGTGAGCATTTCAGACATAGGTCGTAAGCACCAAGTACTGGAAACCGCTTAATCTGCCTTTCAACCTCATGCTCTTCGTGCACAGCACGCTCGTGGGCCTTCTCGTGTTGCTGAAGCTTCTTCAAATCCTGAAAGCTCGTCAGTAGCGCCTGACACTCGGCCTCATACATTTGCAGGTGCTCCCAGAGCTTTTCTATCTCAGCCGCCTCAAAGTTATAGACTGAAAACTGCAGCTCTTCTTCCAGCCGCACCTCACCATATGTGATTTGCCGTCCCGTGACAGGATCGCGCGCCCACACAATGTCATAGATAGAGTCCACATCCTGCAGAAATGCTGCAATCCGCTCCAGTCCATAGGTTATCTCGCCGGAGATCGGATCAAGATCAATACCACCGCATTGCTGGAAGTAGGTAAACTGCGTAATCTCCAGACCATCCAGCATCACCTGCCAGCCAATGCCCCAGGCACCGAGCGTCGGCGACTCCCAGTTGTCTTCCTCAAACTTGATGTCATGCTCACGCAAATCAATGCCAATCGCCCTCAGCGATTCCAGATACAGATCCTGAATGTCCGCCGGAGGAGGCTTCAGAATTACCTGAAACTGCGTGTGTTTATAGAGCCGATTCGGATTCTCGCCGTAGCGCCCGTCCGCCGGGCGCCGCGATGGTTGCGCATATGCAATATGAATGGGCTTCGGCCCGAGCACGCGTAGAAACGTGTCCGGTGACATCGTTCCTGCACCCACTTCCACATCGTAGGGCTGCTGCAGAACGCATCCCCGCTCGGCCCAGAACATCTGGAGCCGGAAAAGCAGCTCCTGAAAAGTTAATGGCATGTGTCTAGTTGCGACGAAGGCTGGACCCACTCGAAAGTCTCTCTATAAAAAAAATAAAAAATGAATACTTTGTTGATTCTAATGGATGAGAACCAATTTGACCTGCTCAGAGGGCAAATATCCGTGCACTCACCCGCCGAGTTTCATCAGAGCATGGACTGACGAAAGCTTCCTCTCCAGGTGCCGTTCCAGCCCTTGGGTCGCAAACCGCCGCAGATCAGTAGCCCGGTTTCGCGGCCAGTCTTCCAGGGCGAATGCGGAAACAGGCTGGCGGAAAATTCTCACTGCAAGTGACTGTGACTCGGGGGACAACGTCGAACTCGCCAGCCGCTTGTGCTCCGAGCACACCAGCCCGTCAGCATGTGCGTGCCAGTATGCCGGACGTCCCGCAAACGACTCGCCCCCGATCGTGCAATGCAAAATGTCGGGCATCCAGCCCATCAGGCGCAACATCCACAGCGCAAAATAGGTGACCGGCATCCAGGTCCTCCCTGTCGTAGTCTGCTCCAGCACAGAAAGCAACAGGCGAAACACCGCATCATGCGGATCAGAATCCGGCAGACATTCTTCCAGCACTTCTGAATAGAAGGCCAAAGCTGCGGCACGCTCATAATCTACCGGCTCAAATAAAGGTGAAGAAACAATTTCCAAAGAATCGAGCCGCACAAGCTCCTGTCTGGGCTTTATGGCATAGTTGGCCAAAACATGCGTCATCGGCTCCAGCGCGCCACCAAAGCGGCGCCGGCTCTTGCTCGCCGCCTTGGCGATCCCCTTCACCTTTCCGTACCGCCGGGTAAAGAGGGAAACGATCAGGTCGGCCTCATGCACGGGCCAAGTCCGGAGAACAACGGCTTCTTCCTGGTGAACAATCAATCAACTGCAGAATACTATTGCCGGCGGGCGTAGAGGCCCGTCAACGTCCCTTCTGCCAGAACATGGCCGTCGAGCGCGCTCTCTACTTGTTCTCTTGTGGCTCCTTCCGGCAAATCGAGCCCGCTATCCAACGCATAAATATGAAAGATGTAATGGTGTGGGTTTCCGGGCGGCGGACATGGCCCTCCATATCCATTCTTCTGGAAGTCATTCTTCCCCTGTTTAGCGCCTCCAGGATTTGCTCCTTCCGCCAGATCGCGTGTCTGCACAGGTAAATTGAACAACACCCAGTGTGTAAACGTTCCGCCAGGCGCGTCCGGATCTTCCATGATCAGCGCAAGGCTCTTTGCTGCCGCCGGAACGGACGAAATGCTGAGTTGCGGAGAAACGTCCTCTCCGTCACAGGTAAATTTTTTCGGAATCTCACCGTGATCTGGAAAATTCAGGCTGCTCACAGTCAACATGGATTCAGCTCCCACCTTAGCTGGGATGCGTGAACCCTGCTTCGCATGTTTCCAGAACAAGAGGCACGCACAGACCACTGCCGTAACAATCAGTATGAGTATCCATAATCGTGACTGCGTGCCAATTTCCATCGCTGCCTCTCATCCTGAGGTTCAGGTAAGCCGGCTTTTCACAAAATTCACAACTTCAGGAGTGACATAACTGGGAGGTGTGATGATGAATTGCAGGCTGCCTTCTCTCAGCCGCCAGTGCGGCACCGGCCTGGCGACGCCGAGCTTGATCAACACAGCATCAGCTTGGCCGAGCCACTGTTGTGCCGGGCTTTTGAAGTCAGCTACAGCCGGGTCCAGGATGGAAAGGTATATGTCCGGCTTTATAAATTCCAGAATGCTGTTCGATTCAATAATGGCGTTTCTGGCCTTGTCGAGTTCTTTACGAATGTCCGGCATTGCTGCTTCCATGCCTTCAACAGGGACACACACCAGGAAGGCCTTCTTTGCTCCTGCGACCAGAAAGCGCGAGGTGTCCGTGTTTCTGTCCCGGCTCTTTTCTTCGACAATCTGTAAGTCGTCACCGCAATGAGCATGCGGTGTAATTTTGAAGGCCATCCAGTTGTACTCAATAAGATGCGAAATCAAGCCAGAGATCACGGAAGTCTTGCCGACCTTGCGCGCATTGCCGCCCACCACAATGATGGCCATACTCTTTATTTTTCCCGCGCCAGGCGCGCCAACACTGCCAGTTCCTTCAGATATTCCTTGATAGGCCGGGCCGGTGTCCCCCAGAAAACAACTCCTGGTCCGCGTATTTTCTTGCGCGAAGGAATTCCTGACTGTGCTCCCAAAATCGCCCTCTCGCCTATCTCGACATGGTCGGCAATTCCCACCTGTCCGCCGACAATCGCGTCATCGCCAATGGTGCTGCTGCCGGATATTCCTGTTTGCGCCGCAACGACTACATTCTTCCCAATCCGGACGTTATGCCCCACATGGACCAGATTATCCAGTTTGACCCCACGCGAGATGCGTGTTTCTTCGAGTGCCCCGCGATCAATCGTCGAATTCGCACCAATCTCGACGTCATCTTCAATCACGAGCGTTCCCTGCTGCGGAAATTGCAGGTATTCTCCCGTCTCCACATCCCGGACATAGCCAAACCCATCTGCACCGAGCACCGCTCCGGCGTAGACTACCACGCGATTCCCCAGCGTCACGCCGGAATACAAGACCACGCGTGGATAAATTCTGCATTGCTCGCCAATGATCACGCCCTTGCCAACAATCGCACCGGCGCCAATGCTCGTGCCCTGACCGATCTCGGCACCGTTCTCAACTACCGCATATGCACCGACGGAAACATCTTCGCCCAGCCGGACGTTGGATGCAATCGCTGCCGTAGGGTGAATACCGCTGTGTCTTTCCTCGGACTGAAGCATGCGCGCCACCCGCGCAAACCCAAGTCGAGGCTGTTTCATCACCAGAATCGCCTTCGTACTGCTCACACCTGCGGCGAGATTCTCCGTTGTCAGGACGGCAGCAGCGGAAGAAGCAAGCGCCTGCTGCAACACAGTTTCGTCTTCGGCGAAGACAATGGAATCTGGGGTGGCTCTGGGGATGCTCGAGACACGAACCACCTCGGCATCATTGCCATGACGCAACTCTGCCCCAATGGAGTTAGCAAGATCATGCAGCTTCATAGCGGTTTTCCTACCCAGACCGGCTCCGGCTCCAGGTGAATGGCGAATTTTTTTTCCACTGTCGCAACGATCCGGTCGCGCAAAGCGACGATGTCCTTCGCGGACGCACCGTTACGGTTGATAAGGGCAAGCGTGTGCCGGCTGGAGATGCCAGCCCGTCCCATCACATATCCTTTATGGAATCCCGCCTGGTCCAGCAGCCAGGCTGCCGGCACTTTCACCTGTTCGCGACCTACGGGATAGTGCGGCACATTTTGTCCACCAACGAGTGAGACGATCTTCGCGAAATGCTCAAGGCTGATCACGGGATTCTTAAAGAAACTGCCAGCGCTTTTGCAGTCTGGATCGCCGTCTACAATCAACATTCCCTTGCCGTGCCGAATCTCGCGCACTGCGTCGCTGACTTGTTGCAGTGTTGGAGGAGTGTTTGCATCCTGAAAGTATTGCTTCAGGTCCGCGTAGGAAATTGCTGGATCACCGCCAGGGTTCAGGCCGTATTCGACGCTCGTTACGATGTATCGCCCGCGAGCTGTGGTGTTAAACACACTTTCCCGGTAACCGAATCCACACTCATCGGCGCTTAGTGTGACAAATCTATCAGACTTCGTATCGAAGGCCCTGACGGAACGGATGGTGTCAGCAACCTCCTGTCCATACGCTCCGACATTCTGCACGGGTGTCCCACCGACGCTCCCCGGGATGCCTGCGAGGCATTCGATACCGCTGTAGTTTTCCGCCACCGCTCTGGAGACGAATGCGTCCCATGGCTCTCCGGCGGCAACGGAAAAAATATTTCCATTCTGCTCAATGCCGCTCAGCGCAATTCGAAGTACAACTCCAGGGAAGCCTTCATCGCTCACCAGCAGATTGCTTCCTCCGCCAAGCACAAAGAGTGGCGCTGAGTGTTCGCAGGCAAAGCGCACTGCATCCAGCACCTCATCCTCACGGTGGGCTTCCACAAACCAGCGGGCAGGGCCGCCAATGCCAAAGGTTGTATAGGGAGCGAGCGGGACATCCTCAAGCACACGCATCAGCTTCAAGATATCAGTAGAATAAGAGCAATGGCCGGACAGAATGTCCGGAGCGGAGGAGCAAAACAGTGTATCCCGAAATTATGGTGATTCCCATGCGCGAAGAACTGACCCGCGCTGGCATTCGTGAGACGCGCACGGCGGAAGAAGTAGATGCCGCGCTGGCGAAACCTGGAACGACGATGGTCGTGGTGAATTCGATTTGCGGCTGTGCGGCAGGAAAGATGCGCCCCGGAGTCCGGCTTGCGCTGCAGAACGCGGTCGTTCCGGACCAATCCATCACCGTATTTGCCGGGCAAGACCGCGAAGCGACCGAGCGCGCCCGCTCCTACTTTGAGGGGAACCCTCCAACCTCTCCAGCGATTGCCATTTTGCGCGATGGCAAACTGGTCTATTTAATGCAGCGCTTCATCATTGAAAACAACACAGCGCAGAGCATCGCACAGGAGCTGGTTCGCGCATTCAACGAATTCTGCGCCAAAACCACTGCCTAACTTCCCCCTCAGTGATTCCCGCCCGGTGCAGGAATTGCGGACCCCTCCCCTTCCTGTACGGGGGTCATTTGTTTTCAATAGCTTAGCCGCGATTTCTCACGGGCAGTAGGCAAACAGTAAAGGTTAGGAAGAAAAAAGTAGCAAAAGGTCGCTGAATTCGTGGCATAACTGCGTTGTCTGTGCATAGTTAAATGCCTTGAGAAAGGAGCGGCCTTTAATGACAGAGTGTATCCAGGAAACGTTTCCGTTTACAGCCCATTTTTCGCGTCGAGTGGAAGCCGGGTTCACGGCTGGTCAAGTATCCACGGATGGCGGGGCGTTGCTGTTACGGGAAGTGGGTCGCAAGATCAACCTGCTGGGGCGTGTGGCCAGTTGCTTCCTGGACGGCCGGTCGCCATCGCTGGTTACGCGCCAGCTCTCAGAAATGCTCTCGCAGCGGATCTACGGGCTGGCGCTGGGCTATGAAGATCTGAACGATCAGCAGTTGCGTACGGATCCTGTTCTGGGAGTACTGAGCGGCAAACGGAAGCTGGAAGAGCCGCTGGCGGGCAAGAGCACGCTGAACCGTCTGGAACTGGTGAGCCGCACCAGGCGCTATCACAAGATCAGCTACTCGGATGAGTCGATCGACCGGCTGCTGGTCGATCTCTATATCGAATCGCACACCATGCCACCGGACCAGATCGTGCTCGATC